>JACCDZ010665616.1_pt1 | contig 10603 bp, 7 predicted proteins | sample 7449551 | NCBI WGS metagenome assembly JACCDZ01 (sample SAMN15323452, study PRJNA562643) | freshwater metagenome | isolation source: river surface water | place: USA:Blue River Watershed | collected 2017-08-18
AAGTAACATTATATTCAAAATCTATGAAACCATTTGTTCATTTATATCATATTAAAGAAGAGTTAGAGCATAAATTTAAATTAAAAAATGTATATTTAGATGGAGAGTTATATAGTCACGGTTTAAAGTTAAATGTAATTAGTAGTTTAGTTATGAAAAAACGTGAATTAAGTGCTGAAGAGTTAGAAGATTCAAAAAAGATTATTTATATGGTGTTTGATACATTAGTTGAAGATACTATTTTTGAATCACGTTTTCAATTATTAAAATCTTATTTTAAAAAGATTACTTCAAAAGTTAATTATATAAAACTTGTAGATTGTGTAATTGCTAAAAATAAAGAAGAAGTTTATAAATTAAATGATACATATTTAATGAATGGTTATGAAGGAATTATTGTGCGAAATAAAAACGGATTATATGTATATAAAAAGAAATCATATGATGTGTTACGAACAAAAGAATTTAAGCACGGAGTATTTACAATAGTTGGTGGAAAAGTTGGTACTGGAAGTTATAGTAATACAATGATTTGGGAATTAAAATGTAATAAATCGAATAGTAAAAAAAGTTTTCACGCAATTCAAAGTGGAACGGAGCTTGAACGGAAAAAAATATATGATGCTTTTCAAAAAAATCGTAATGATTTTATTGGAAAAAAAGTAAAAGTAAAATATTTAGATATAGATGATTATGGATGTATTATTCGAAATCCTATTGTTGAAGAGTTACTGTAACCGTTAGATTATTATTGGTGTAATATTTATTTTCTTTTTGTAACTTTTTTCTTATTTTTTGTAACTTTTTTTTTATTTTTTGTAACTTTTTTTTTATTTTTTGTAACTTTATTACTTTTTTTAGTACTACTTTTTCTTTTTTTCATTCCACCACCTAAACCATAAGCTTGTACATTATTTTCAAAAGCATTACCTCCAGCACCAGCACTATTTCGTTTAATTTCTTCATTAATTCTTCTTAATTCTTCAGTAATTTCTTCATTATTATTTGGTTGTGAAAAATTTGATAATAAACGTTGTGCACGACTAAAATTATTTAAATGAGCATAAGCTAAATCACGAACAACATTACTAGCATTTTTCGCGTTACGACTAGCTTGTTGTACCTCATTACTAGCTCTTAATGTTATCGCAACTTGTTGTCTAACTGTAAAAAGATCAATCTCATTTGCTGCTTGTTCAGCTCTTTGCGCTGATTCTTCAGCTAATTGATATTGTTGACTCGCATAAGTTGCTATATCATATACATGATTCGTTGCTTCTGTAGCATTACTAATATATTCTTCATTTCCATTATATAATCTAATTATTTCTTGTAAATATTTTTGTGCCATTTGATTGCTTTTATTTGCATTATTAAAATATCTAAGAGCATTATTTACGTACCTTCTAGCAACATGAGCTTGACTTTGTGCTTCACGCTGTTGACGTTGTACTTCAAGTTGTTCAGCACGAGCTTGACGTTGTGCTTCAAGTTGTTCAGCACGAGCTTGACGTTGTTCAGCACGAGCTTCGCGTTGTGCCGCACTTTGAGCACGTGTATTTAATTGTTTATAAAATGCTAATTCATTTCTTTCTAAAGGTGTAAGTGTTCTTCTATTTTTTTCTCTTAAAAATCTTTTTCTAGATTCAAAATTGCCATTATTTCTTCTTAAACTATTTATTTTATTTTGTAACATTTGACGACCAACACTTGGGTTTATTCTTTTATGAAGTTTATGAACTGCACTTCCAATGGGTCCTCGATTTGCTTTTCTTTGTTCCTTTTCTAAAGCTAATTGATGTTCAGCTCGTCTTCTTAAAAAATTTTCATATGATGACATTTTATATGTTATATATATTATATAAATATATTATATAAATTAAAAATTTATTTTATAAAAAGTAAAAAAATATATTGTAAATGAGCGTCTATTTGATATTATTCTTTACTATTAATCTTTACTATTAATCAATAGTAAAGATTACGTTCCCCACAGTGTGAATCGAACACACGACCCGCTGATGAACCCATCAGCAAATATGCCACTACAGTCAGCTGCTCTTCCATCTGAGCTATGTGGGGAAACTAATTATACATTCGATTTTATTTTTATAAAACAAACGCATTACAATTTATATTTTTTATTATTTTGTTTGTAATTATTTTGTTTGTAATTTTGTGATTGATAATTAAATCTTCTACTATATTGTACTTTTGATTCACGTACTCTTTCTAATTCTAAACGTTTTACATCATCTAAATAATGTAAATATTTCCCATAACATATGATTCCAATTATAAATAATAAACCCACTATTTTTAATATACTCATAAATGAAACATTATAATAAATCCAATTTAAATAATTTCCCAATTGATGTATATATATATTTCCTTTATTTATAATATATACTCCACAATTATATGTTTTTCTAGGAATATATAAAATTATATCATATGTTTGCTTCTTATATTTCTGAATCTTTTCTTTAGATTCTTGAGTACGCTTTTTTATAAGTAATTCTTGATAACGTATTTTTTCTAATTCTTTTTCTTTTTCTAATCTTTCTAATCTCAATATTTCTTCTTTTTTTAATTGCTCATATTTAATTTTTTCTTCTTCTATTTTTTTTAACTCTTCTATTCTTTCTTTTTCTTTACGTGCTTCCGCTTTTTTGATTATCTTTATCTTCTTTTCTTCTTCTTTATATTTTTTAAAATGTTTTTTTATTATTAATGATAGCTTCTCTTTAAATATTAAGTTTTTATTATTTATTTCAACATTTATTTCAATTAAATTTATTTTTTCATTAATTAAATCTATTTTTTCAATGATTTCACATTCTTGTTTATATAATACTTTACTTTTATATTTTGTTTTCATTATTTTTTCATATACTTTTTCATAATCACTTTTAATATTTTCAAAATTATTATATAATTTCATTAATTTACTGATTTTATCATTTAAATCAACTTCTTTTTTATTTAATATATGCTCTAAACTTGTTATTTTTTTATTTAATCGGTCGTGATACATATTTATAATATTGTATTCAATATTTTTCTCATCATACAATATTTGTAAAAATTCATTTATTTTAAAATATGGTTCATTTTCAATTTCAACTTCAATATTTTCTATTATTTTTTGATTCTTTTTTAGTTTCTTATACTTTATAATATGATAACCATAATCATTTATTTTAATATTTCGATAATATTCGCAATTAAAATATTTATGTATAATCATTTCAACTTTTTCAATTAAAAAATCATAAAATTCATCCATTTGATTATATATATTTTTTTCACATTTAAAGATTAATAACTTATCTAATAATAAATTTTTATATTTATCTTCATTTATTAAATGAAACATTACTTTTAATACATAATCATTCTTTTCTATCATAAACGGTATTAATAAATAATGTACAATAAATTTATACCTCATTTTATCTTTTTCTTCTTTCCCTAATTTTTTTCGATAATTGATTGTTATACAATTATTTTTATACTTTTGTATTAAATCAATATATACCAACATTAAGAATATTGGATTATTATAATAAACTTTATCATTTTTGTCATAATCATTAAATTTTTCATTTATATCTGTCCGAAATATAAAATCAATTAAATGATAATTTTTATTTACACGAACTTCTAAAGGTTCCGTTTGATTATTATGAACTTCTAATTTAATGATTGATTTTACATTTACAATACTATTTTCAATATACTTTAATGTTAATATGCTATTTAACTCTTCACTTATAAATTGCGCTTTATAAATATGCGGTGTTTGATTTTCATGTATATATAATACATTTGAATAATACGATTTTAATTTAAATATAGTATGATGCGATAATAACCATAAATATATATTCATATCATCTTTTTCTGAAAATGTCATATACATATTTATATATGGCGAATTTTCATCTTTTACATTCAATTCTATATTTTTATCAATAATCTTTTTATTATAAAACAAATTTATATTATATATCATAAATATAACATAATTACAATAAATAATATTGTCATTTATTTTATTTTCTAAATAACTTATATTTAAATCATAATCATTTGATTGGATAAAATCAAATTTTTCATTTATATTATATTTTTTATAATAATATTTTAATGCTATTCCGCCAAATATTGAAAATTTAGATATTTTTTGTATTTGATCAAAAAATTTGTTTAATGAACTATGATTTGGATTCTGTTCATTATATACTCTTTTATATATTGAATTCATAAATTCATTTAAATTATATTTATTATAATATATATGCTTCGGTAATTGTGGTACATATAATTGTAATAATAATTTAATATCTTTTATATTATTTTTATTAAAATCATCTATTAATGTACTATTTTTTTCATTAGTATAAATAAAATTTTTATTATTTTCAATTAATTTAAATATTTCACTTTTAGTAAATTGGAATCTTGTATAAACTAAACATAATTCATCTTGATTCGGAATATAGGATTCATATGGTTCATAATAAAAATTTTTTTGAACATATATATCTTTATAATCTTTATTTAATAATACTTTATATAAAAATATTGTATTATTACTTAATTTACTTACTATTACGTGTGATTGATTTATTTCTTTAACAATTAATGAATAATGTTGTAAAATATCAATATGTTCACAATTTTGTAAATATAAATATTTCTTTAATAATTTATTTAATTCATTCTTTTTAATTTCTTCTCTTTTTTGATATAATATAATAGAATTATACGTTTTTTCATTAATAATTAACGCATTATTTATTTGAGGAGTGTGATAAATAGGAATATAAATATTATGAAATATATTCATTATAAATTTATAAAATCATGGTAAGTATTGATTTTATATATTTATATATATTCCTTTTATATCTAACAGCTAAAAAAGAAAAAAATAGTAAAAAATAAAATAGATTTTTATTTTTTATATAAAAATTATAAAAAATGTTAAAAATAAAAAATGTTAAAAATAAAAATTAAACAATTAAAAACTTTTTATATTTAAGTATTTTATTATACGTATTTGCTATTGTTACATCAGATACTTTACATAAATCCGAAATTTGTTTTTTTGTAATATTTAATTTATAATGTTCTGAAATTAAATAAAGTATTCCAACACTTATTGATTTTGGATTACTTGACCTACATATTCCTAAACGATTTACTAAAATAGCAACTCGAATACTCATTTGTCGCGGTTCTTCCGGATAATCTAATAATTTTGAATATTCCGCACATAAATCTTTCGTTCCAATGGATGATAAATTCTTTTGAACATACTTTTTATCTTTATAATACATTAGTTCAATAAATTCATTACATCCTTTTGTTAATTTCTTTTGTTTTATATCAAATAAATCACAAATTTCATCCGTTGAACGCGTTATACCACAATCTTTTAATGCATGTACAAAACACGCCGCATATAAACAATCTTTTGGTGTTCCACGTTTTATATAATCTTCACTAATCATTTTCCACATATGAATCGTCTTTTCCGTAACTGATTCCGGCAAATTACACATATTACATTTTCGTCTAAAATAGTTTAGTAATTTAATTAATTCACGCTCTTTGTGATTTAATCCATACCAAGTACTTAGTTTTCGATATGACTCAAAACCGTGTCCAATTACAACCGTTGATAATGACGAAATTCCTAACATTTGATTATTTGGCATACCACAACGATTCGGATCAGCACCACGCTTATTATCTTCACTACCATAATAACGCCATTCTGCTGAATCATCTATTACACCACCGTGTTCCATACCACAATTCGTACATACACGTATTTCACCATCATTGATTACACTATTTTTATGTTTACAATTCGTACAATAAGATTCATCTATTTCATCATTTTCATTTAAATTATTTTGTTCTTTAATATGATTTAAAATTTTATTTACATCAATATTTTCTTCCGATAAACTATTATTACATGTATCTTCATTATAAGTATCTTCATTACAAGTATCTTTTACAGAATCATATAACGAAAAAAACTCATCATAATCCATTTTTATTTTGTTTATATATATATTTAATAATCTAATTTCTCGATTATAAATATATTATATACTTATAATCAACTTCTTTATATTCATTTATTTTTAATAAATAAATCATTTTTTTATTTTTATTAACAAAATATATTTTTAATAAAAAATATATTATAAAAATATAGATTATATATTTTATATTATATATTTTTATAAAAATGAGTAATAATTCAAATAATTTTACAAAATATGTTAAAAAAGATATAAATTATAAAGATAATAATATTTCAAATTTTGAATCTATACAAACATTTATATCATTTATTATTATTGGTTATTTTGGTATAAAAATAGTTTATAGCACATTTTTACAATATTATCCTGATAAATTTTATCATAAAAGTATTGAAATTTCAAAAGATGAAACAAATAAAGATAAATCAGTCATTAGCACATATATTCCAAATTATTGGAATAATGAATTTGTTGATTTTATTACATTATTAACTTTATCATTTGTAATTTATATTTTTACCAATTTTCATTCCAAAAATATTATTACATCAAACGGTACCATTAGTCCAACTTTTTTTATTGGTTATATTATTGGTTTAGGATATCCTATTTATAAAAAATATACTACTAACAATCAAGAAGATGATACAAGTAATACAAGTAATACAATTATTGGTGGATTATTATTTTTAATTGCTGTTATAGCAATTATTTCAAATTATAGTACTAATGAAGATCATAGTGTAAATGTTAGTATTTATTTTGTTACAATATTTATTTTATTATATGGTTTATATTTAACTCGTAAAAAGAGTACTTCTAAATTAACTACCAAAGTTTTTAATTCTAAAAATGATAAATGTGCTTCTTCTACAAGCGGTATCATTTTAACAAGTGGTGAAAAATTAAATTTAAATATTCCTTTTATTTCATTTATTATATTATTATTATTTAAATATGACCCATATAATAGTTCATTTAAATATGCTATTTATTTATTATTTGGTATTTTATTAGGTATTTTTGTAAGTTCAATTAGTTATTTTGGTATTGAATATTTCTTAGAAAAAACTCCTGAAAAAATTTGTAATGATGTTAATGAATGTGAAATTAAAGATATGGATTATCAAGATAAATCATTTTATGAAATTACAAAAGAATATATTGATAAATTATTTGGAACAACTCTTTCAAAAGAATCAAAAGATATACTTAAAAAAGCAAAAGATATTTTAGAAAGCGAATATCTTAATAATGAAAATAAAAAAATGAAAAATGAATCAGTATTTGATAAACTTGCTAAAAATTTAGGTGTTAAAAAAGAACGTTCTTTTGTTGATTCATTTAAATATGCAGCAACCGTAATATTAGTATTATTAATTCTTTATTTAATTTATTTAGTTGTTTTTAAAAGTATGCCTTAAATTTATTTTTTTATACTTTTAGATTCTTTTTTATACTTTTAGATTATTTATTTGTTTTTTTTATTTATAAATAATATTTATTTAATATATATTAAATAATTAATAATGATTGAAGTATTACCATATATACATTTTGCTTATTATGAAGAAGAAAAAAGTGATAAATTTTTTAAAAGAAATAAAATTAAAAGTATTATTCATTTATCTAAAAGTCAAAAATTATTTCATTCATCTTCTATTGAAGAAATTGTTATTGATTTAGATTATGATATTAACCATTTTGATGAACAAAAAATAAATATACGTTTATATGAATATTTATATGATATTATTGAATTTATTTATAAAAAATCTATTATTGAAAATAATAATGTTTGTATTTTAGGTTTTAAAAATAAACAAGATATTGACGCAATATTAATGGCTTATTTTATTAAATATGCTCAAGTAAATTATCAAGAAGCACATCACTATGTTATGAGTAAAAAAATGGAACATTTTTATGAAAAAACATATTATTATTCATGTTTAAAAAAATATATGAATCAATTAACTTTATTAAATAAAATTAATTATTAACTTTTTTATACTTTTTATACTTATTTATGTTATAATAAAATTATTTTTTTCGAAATTTATAAAAAAATATATATTATAAATAATGAAAAATAATGATAATATGACAAATTTTTATAAATGTATTTTTTTTTGTTTTAAAAATAACAAAAAAAATTTACCAACTTTAAATATTGAATTAAATAATAATAATGCTGATAATACTGATAATAATAATAGTGATAATGAATCATTATCATCAAAAAATACATTTAAAAATTTAGTAAATAATATGATTTCATTAGGATCATTTAGAAATAGTAAAAATAAATTAAATAATGATAATTGTTGTAAAATATGTAATAAAGAATTTAATAATGAAAATAAAATTTGTGACTGTTTAGCTAAAGATGAATTACATCCTAATCATAAAGAAACTGAAATAAAAATACGTGAAAAATATATTCATAATATTGATGTTATAGATAAAGCTATTCATATTGATAAAAATCCTGATAAACTTATTCATTTAGTAAATGATATTTATGATATTGTTGAAAAATCAACATTAAAAGATGATTTAACACCAAAAACATTAGAAAAAATTGAAGAAAATTTAATAAATGAAATATGTGTTCATATTGAAGATTATATTAAAGAAGAATAAATTAATAATTTTAAATTTTAAATTATTAATAATTTATGAATAAATTAAAAATATAATTTAATTATAGATATTATTTTAAATTAATTATATATATTATTTTTAATTAAAATGGGAGCATTTAATACAAAATTTGAAAAAAGTGAAGAAGCCGAACAAAAAAAGTTTAATATTAATGATTTTGAAATTAATAAATTAAAAGATGATGAAGAATTATTTAATAATATTATTAAAATATCTAAAGAATTATATACATCTTACCATACACATTTTTTAAATCCTGATTTTTGTAAACAATTATCTACTATTTATAAAAAAAAACTTTTTCAATTAGATATTCAATCTTTACAAAATATTCATACTAAAATTACTAATAATAATCCAAATTCAAATTCAAATAATTCCAAAAAATTAGAAGCCGTTTTATCTTATACACCTTCTAATCAAGATACTTTTATTGTTAACGAATTTAAAACTCAACTCCAAGAACATTTATGGAATCACGAAATGGATTTAAATCCTCAAATATTTTCTAATAAAGGAATTATTTTAGATGATATTCCAATGACTATTGTTGACCCACAAAATAAATTAAGATATATTAATATTAGCCATGTTAATGAATTATTATCAAATTCATTAAAAGAAGTTAAAAATAATAAAAATACAAATAAAAACACAAATAAAAATGTAAATTCAAATGCTAATACAGAAAAACAAGTAGGAGGTTTTGGTAAAAATAATAATAACTCTTCTTCATCATCATCATCTTATACATCTAGTTCATCACCTTCATATTCTGAATCTCAATCTGAATCAAATAAAAATTTTTCAAGATTACCTTTTAATAAAAAAAATAAATTATTTGAAAACCAAAATAATTTTCAAAATAATGAATTATTAAATGGAAATAAAAATAGAAATGGAAATGGAAATCTTCAAATTGCCAATTTAAAGAAAAAGATTCAAAAAGCAAACAGAAATTTTGGGTTAAATACAAATATTAATACAAATATTAATACAAATATTAATACAAATATTAATTTCCAAAATATAAATCAAAATGTTAAAAGTACAAATAATAGAATAAATGCTAAAACCACAAATAATAGAACAAATAATAAAAATAATTCCAATATTAAATTTTTAGTAAATAATAATTAACAACAATTTTTAAATCAAATCCCAAATAAAGGAAAAGAAGGAAAAGAAGGCAAAGAAGGCAAAGAAGGTGAAAATGAAATGAAAGGAAAAGTTTTTAATAAAAAAGTTCAATATCAAGTACGTAATTACCAAGCACCTACAACCTTTTGTGGTAATAATGATCAGTGTAAAATGAATAAAAATCAATTATGTAAAGCCATTACTGAACATTTTATTGTTCGTGGAAATATTATTGCTTCCATTTTATCTACTTTACCAAGAAAAACAAGTAGCGGTTTTGAAGGCGGTTATTGCTATCAACGCTTCTTAAATCTTGATAAATGCCAAATATGTTTACCACATAATTATAATGAATTAATGAGTATGGATACTAAATCACGTATTCAAACTATGATGTTATTTATTAATTATATGACTGAAAAAGAGTGTAATGAAAATAAAGGTTTATATCGCAAACTTACACTTGGTGAAAAGAAATCACTTATAGTACACGGTCGCGAAGGTAATGATTTCAATTTATTATATACAGAATATACTAATAATGTTCGTGTTAAATATATTGAACATTTAAATATATTATTAGAAATTTTAAATACATTGGCCACAATGGAAGGTATTAATAATGAAGAATTAAACGCACTTTCTTTAAAAACAAAAGAAACCATTGACTCTATGTATCATTTATGTCAATTCTATTATTTATATGCGATTATTGCGTTATT
>JACCDZ011152897.1_pt1 | contig 10603 bp, 11 predicted proteins | sample 7449551 | NCBI WGS metagenome assembly JACCDZ01 (sample SAMN15323452, study PRJNA562643) | freshwater metagenome | isolation source: river surface water | place: USA:Blue River Watershed | collected 2017-08-18
GCTGGGCATTGCCGTTTTGCCCGTGGCCGCTGCACAACCGCTGGTGCAGGCGCTGGGCTTGCGCAAGATCGAGTTGACCGATCCTTGGGTGGATCGTGAGCTGCTGCTGGGCGCGCGCGACATGGGCGCTTTGGCACGTCCTGTGCGTGGACTGCTGGATCATCTGGTGTCCTGCAGAGGCTGACCGGACTTTTCTGACCTTGCTTTCGTGGATCACGAAAGCTCATTTGGCATCTGGATTGTTTCGCCGGAGCGAACTTCTTTCTAGACTCCGTGGCAGTTTTAATCTGACCGTTGTCCCGATGCACTCGACAAGCCCACCGCAGACCCTGTTCGACAAACTCTGGCAAAGCCATTTGGTAGATGAAACCGACGATGGTGAATCCCTCATTTATGTCGACCGGCACCTGGTCTATGAAGTGACCAGCCCCCAAGCTTTTGAAGGCCTGCGTCTGTCGGGCCGAAAGCCCTGGCGGCCCGAGACCACGATCGCCGTGGCTGACCACAACGTACCCACCATCGCAGCGCAGCGCACCTCGCTCGACGCGATTGCAGACCCGTTGTCACGGGCTCAGGTGCGGCAGCTGGGTGTCAACTGCCAGGAGTTTGGCATCACCTTCCACGGCTTGGGCCAGAAGACGCAGGGCGTGATCCATGTGGTCGGGCCGGAGCAGGGCGCCACTTTGCCCGGCATGACGGTGGTGGCCGGAGACTCGCACACCAGCACCCACGGGGCCTTTGGTGCCCTGGCTTTTGGCGTGGGCACTTCCGATGTGGAGCATGTGTTGGCCACGCAATGCCTGGCGATTCGACCCATGAAACGCATGTTGGTGCGCGTAGACGGGCAGTTGGCGGGCGGTGTCTCCGCCAAGGATCTGGTGCTGCACATCATTGGCGTGCTGGGGACAGCCGGTGCGACAGGTTATGCCATCGAGTTTGCAGGCCCTGTGATCAGCGCCCTCAGCATGGAAGGGCGCATGACCCTGTGCAACATGGCCATCGAAGCCGGTGCCCGCGTGGGTCTGGTGGCTGTGGACCAGAAAACCATCGATTACCTGCACGGTCGCCCTCACGCGCCACGTGGCGCCCAGTGGGATGCAGCCGTGGCCGCCTGGCGTACCCTGGTGAGCGATGACAGCGCGGTTTTTGACCGCGAGCTGGTCGTCAACGCCAGTGCACTGAAGCCCATGGTGACCTGGGGTACTTCGCCAGAGATGGTGGTGGGTATCGATGGCCATGTGCCTGATCCGGTAGCCGAGCCGGATCCCGTACGCCGTGCGAGCATGCAGACGGCGCTCGCTTACATGGGCTTGGTGCCTGGCATGGCCATGCGCGACATCGCCATCGACAAGGTGTTCATCGGCTCGTGTACCAATGCCCGCATTGAAGACCTGCGCGCCGCTGCCTCGGTCGTCAAGGGCCGCCGCGTGGCAGCCCATGTGGTGCAGGCGCTGGTGGTCCCGGGCTCAGGCTTGGTGAAAGAGCAGGCCGAGGCCGAAGGCCTGGACCAGATTTTCATGGCCGCAGGCCTGCAGTGGCGCGAGCCGGGTTGCTCGATGTGCCTGGGCATGAACGATGACCGCCTCTCACCTGGCGAGCGCTGCGCTTCGACCAGCAACCGCAACTTTGAAGGCCGGCAAGGTCCTGGTGGGCGCAGCCATTTGCTCAGTCCCGCTTTGGCAGCGGCTGCGGCCATTGCTGGCCGCTTGGTCCGAGTGGAAGAACTCGAAACCTTGCAAGCGGAGATCGCATGAGACCTTTCAATACCTTGCAATCCTTGGTGGTGCCGGTGGATCGGGCCAACGTGGATACCGATGCGTTGATTCCCAAGCAGTTCATGAAGTCGATCAGCCGCACCGGCTTTGGCGACAACTTGTTCGACGAGTGGCGTTACCTGGACCGGGGAGAGCCAGGTCATGACGTTTCTCTGCGTCCACGCAACCCCGCGTTTTCGCTCAACCAGGCCCGCTATGCGGGTGCGCAGATTTTGCTGGCCCGCGAGAACTTTGGCTGCGGCTCCAGTCGCGAGCATGCGGTCTGGGCACTGAACGACCACGGCATCCGTGTCTTGCTGGCACCGAGCTTTGCCGACATCTTTTTCAACAACTGCTTCAAGAATGGTCTGCTGCCCATCGTGCTGCCCAAGACCTTGATCGAGCAGCTGTTCAACGAGGTGGCTTGTAACCCGGGCTACAGCCTGACGGTGGACTTGGCTTCGCAGACGATCCACTCGTCGATGGGCATGTCCGTGTCGTTTGACATCGGTGAGACCCGCAAGCACCGCTTGCTCGAAGGGCTCGACGACATCGGCATCACGCTGCAAAACGCCGACCGCATTCGCGCCTACGAGGCGCGCCAGCGCGTGGCCAGTCCGTGGCTGTTCAACTGATCAGTTTTAAAAATTTTCAAGAGGAGCCTCCCATGTTTCAACAACGCCGAGCCCTGATGGCCCTGGCCCTGTCCTTACCCCTGTCGCTGGCGGCCACAGGTCTTGCACTGGCCCAAGACAAATACCCCAGCAAGCCCGTCACCGTGATCGTGCCGCAGGCCGCCGGTGGTGCCAACGACGCGATCGCCCGTGTGATCGCGCAAAAACTGACCGAGCAGTTCGGCCAGTCCTTCATCGTGGATAACCGGACCGGTGCGGGTGGTAACGTGGGCACTGTGGCGGCAGCCCGTGCCAAAGCCGATGGCTACACCCTGATGGTCACGGCCGACAGCTCGATGGTGATCAACCCCTCGCTGTACAAGAGCACCGGCTTTGACCCGATCAAGGACTTCGAGCCCGTAGGCACCGTCGCCACCGCGGGCTATGTGCTGGTGGCCAATCCGGCCTTTGCTGCCAAAAACACGGCCGAGCTGATCAGTCTGGCCAAGCAACAGCCGGGCAAGATCAACATCGGCTCGGCTGGCAACGGCACGCTCAACCATTTGATTGGCGAGATGCTGGGTAAGGCGGCTGGCATTGATCTGGTGCACATCCCCTACAAGGGCTCTTCGGCCGCCGTGACCGATCTGGTCGCAGGGCAGGTGCAGGTGTCGGTGCAAAGCCTGCCTTCGTCGATCGCTTTCATCCGCTCGGGCAAGATCAAAGTGTTGGGCGTCGTGAACCCCAAACGCTTGCCTGCATTGCCCGACTCCCCCACGATTGGCGAGACGGTCAAGGGCTTTGGAACCACGCCCTGGTACGGCATGTTCGCTCCCGCAGGGACGCCCAAGCCCATCGTGGCCCAGTTGAACGCGGCCATTGCCAAGGCGCTGGAATCGAAAGATGTACAAGAACGTCTGGCAGGTGTGGGGTGTGAGCCCTACAAGTCTGCACCCGAGCAGTTTGGACAGCTGGTCCGTGACGATCTGCCCCGTTGGGCCAAGATCGTCAAGGAATCCGGCGCCACCGTGGATTGAGGAGTCATGTCATGAGCATTCCTCAACTCACTCCTGGTGCCTTGAAGGGCCTGCGCGTGGTGGAGATGGGCCAGCTGATCGCTGGTCCTTTTGCGGCCAAGACATTGGGCGACTTTGGTGCTGATGTCATCAAGATCGAACCACCGGGCGCAGGCGATCCGCTGCGCAATTGGCGCTTGATTCAGGACGGCACCTCCGTTTGGTGGCAGGTGCAGTCGCGCAACAAGCGCTCTATCGCGCTCGATTTGCGCAGCGCGGAAGGGCAGGACATCGCCCGTCAGCTGATCGCCCAAGCCGATGTGCTGATCGAGAACTTCCGCCCCGGCACACTTGAAGGCTGGGGCATGGACTACGAGACGCTGTCCAAGACCAACCCCGGGCTGGTGATGCTGCGCGTGTCGGGTTACGGGCAGACTGGTCCTTACCGCGATTTGCCTGGTTTTGGCGCGATTGGCGAAGCCATGGGCGGCCTGCGCCACCTGACCGGTGAGCCGGACCGCATTCCGGTGCGTTGTGGCATCTCGATTGGTGACACCTTGGCCGCGCTGCACGGCACCATTGGCGTGCTGATGGCGCTCTACCACCGCAAGGTCAACGGCGGGCAGGGGCAGGTGATTGACGTAGCTCTGAACGAAGCCGTGTTCAACGTGATGGAGAGCCTGGTGCCCGAGTACAGCGCTTTTGGTGCGGTGCGGGAGCCAGGCGGTTCGGCCTTGCCGGGGATTGCCCCGTCCAACGCTTACCGCTGCCAGGACGGCGTGGTCTTGATTGCTGGAAACGGTGACAGCATCTTCAAGCGTTTGATGCAGGTGATTGCCCGCGAAGACCTCGGCAACGATACGGAACTGGCCAACAACGCCGGCCGCGTGGCCCGCGTGCAAGAGCTGGACGCCGCCATTGAGGCTTGGACCCAGACCCGCAGCGTGACCGAGGTGCTGGCCGCGCTTGGCGAGGCCAGCGTGCCCGCCGGCCGCGTCTACACGGCCAAGGACATCGTCGAAGACCCGCATTACCGCGCACGCGACATGATCCTCACGCAGCAGACGCGAGACGGCCATGAAATCGAAGTGCCCGGCATCGTGCCCAAGCTGATGGGCACGCCCGGTCAGGTGCGCAGCTCGGCCCCCAAACTCGGTGACGATACCGATGCGGTACTGGCAGAACTGGGCATGAGCGCTGAGGCGATTGCCCAGTTGCGCCACAAAAAGGTGGTGGCATGAACACGAGCATGAACAGTCCGGTCTGGCAGGGCGCGGGTCGCCGCATCTACATGCAGGAGGTCGGTACCCGTGATGGCCTGCAGGCCGAAGCCGCTTTTGTGCCGACAGAGGACAAGATCGCGCTCGTCAATGCACTGTCCGAATCGGGTTTGTCCAAGATCGAGGTCACTTCCTTTGTGTCACCCAAGGCGATCCCGGCACTGCGCGATGCTGAGCAGGTCCTGCGCGAAATCCGCCGTGTGTCGGGTGTGGTCTACACCGCATTGGTCCCCAATGTGCGTGGCGCCGAGCGGGCAGTAGAGTCCAAGGCTGATGAATTGAACTTGGTCATGTCGGCCAGCGAAAGTCATAACCTGTCAAACCTGCGCATGACCCGTGAGCAGTCTTTCACGGGTCTGGCCGATGTGGTGCGGGCCGTGCAAGGCTCGGGCGTGGCCATCAATGTGTCTTTGTCCTGTGCCTTCGGTTGTCCGATGGAAGGCGATGTGCCGGTGTCTGTGGTGCTGGAGTGGTGTCGTCGCTATGTGGAGGAGTTGGGGGCCTGTGGCGTGACCTTGTGCGACACCACGGGCATGGCTTACCCCACGCAGGTGGCTGAGCTGACCCAGGCTTTTCGTGAGCGCTGGCCTGACCGCGCGTTGACCTTGCACTTCCACAACACGCGTGGCATGGGGCTGGCCAATGTGATCGCCGCCATCGACGCGGGTGCAGACCGTTTTGATGCTTCGTTTGGCGGCATTGGCGGCTGCCCCTATGCACCGGGCGCGTCGGGCAATGTCTGCACCGAGGAAATCGTTCACGCGCTGGCCCTGATGGGGTATGACACGGGCGTTGACTTGTCACGCTTGTTGGCTGCGGTGAGTCAACTGCCTGTATTGATTGGTCATGATGTGCCGAGTCAGATTTTGAAAGCGGGCCTTCGATCTGATTTGCACCCCAAACCTGATGATTTTGCAGAGTTTGCGTTGCGGGCAGCAGGGCGAAATGGAGTTCGCTTTCCAAAATGAGAATCTGATGAAGTCAAAAGTAACTGTAGAATCCATGTCAAAATTGCCATTGTTTAACCAACGAGGAGAAAAAACGTGAACAAAGCAGAACTGATTGAAGCCTTGGCCAAAGAAACCGATATGTCCAAAGCGGCGGCTGGCCGTGCTGTGGCAGCTTTGGTGGACATCATCACCAAAACAGTGGCCAAAAAACAAGACGTGCAACTGATTGGTTTCGGTACTTTCAAGGCCGCCAAGCGCGCAGCTCGCAAAGGCAAGAACCCACGCACTGGTGAGCCTTTGAAGATCGCAGCAGCCACACTGCCTAAATTTACAGCTGGTGCAGCATTCAAGGCTGCCGTGAACAAGAAGAAGTGATCGAGTCACTTGAAGGGCATGGATGGAATGGACCCTGAAGTCCATTCCTGAAATCGTCGGTGAAGCCGTACCTCCAGCCCCCAAAACCGCCACAGCATGCGCTCAGGCGGTTTTTTTATGCCTGACAAGTTTTCAACACGCGCATTTCTACCAGGCTTAAGCGTGTTGGTCTTCGTGCCGTTTGGCGTCAAGGTCTTCGTGGGCCAGTGGTAACTTGTTGCCTGCTTTCATCTGTTTGATCACCAAGGCTGGCTAAATCAGGCCAATCTTGTGGCTTAATAACGGTTTGCATTATTTTTCTGGAGCCACAGATGGGCAACAAAATCGTTACCGAAGCAGATCGTAAATTCACACCACCATTGCCAGCATTGCCCGGCGTGACACTGCGCACCCACGGCCGTGGCCAGCGTGTGAGTCTGGAGCGTGGCGTTGCAACGCGCAGCAAGAAAAACCCAGGCAAGCGTTCGAAAAAGGGCGGCTGATCTGCCAAGATCCGACGTCCAGTCGATCTTTTCCAAAAGCCACTGATGTTGTCAGTGGCTTTTTTGTTGGTGGCCAGCGTGGCTTGGGCAGTTCAGTTGAGAAATGGGGAGCAACATGATCATTTCATACGCAGCGATTTTGTTGGCAGGTTTGTCGCCTGTCATTTGTGCAGGCATTGCCAAGGCAGGTGCCAAAGGTTATGACAACCACGAGCCACGTGCCTGGATGGCTCAGCAAACCGGCTACCGAGCACGCGCTAATGCCGCGCAGGCCAACAGCTTGGAGGCCTTTCCATTTTTTGCAGTCGGTGTGATCCTGGCCCTGTTGACCGGCGTTGAGCCCTTCGTGGTCGATATGCTGTGTCTTCTGTTTGTCGCCGCTCGTGTGGCTTATGTGGCGTGCTACCTGAGCAACAAGGCCAAGTTTCGTTCACTTTTTTGGTTGGTGGGCTACGTGGCCGTGGTGGTGTTCTACGTCCTCGCCATGGCGAATTTGCATCTTGGTTGAAGTCTGAAACACCGTTTTATCAAGGCACAATAGAGCCTTGGCCCCGGTGGTGAAACTGGTAGACACACCGGACTTAAAATCCGTTGCTTCCGTCAAAGGAGCGTGCCGGTTCGATTCCGGCCCGGGGCACCATTGTTAGCAAAGCATCATCATGAACCACGACAACGCACCGTTTGAAATCCACGTGCATGGTGATGTGCCGATAAAACCCGGCACCGACATCAAGGCTGTGCAAGAAGCGCTCAAACCGCTTTGGCATTACGCAGGCGCTCGCACTTTGAGCGAGGGCTCGCTGAGCTTGTACGAAGAAGAGCCGGGCATCCGTTTTGATGCCAACACCCATCGTTTACACATGTGCTGGACGGTTCGCGGTGACGATGATTTCCGCATGGTCCTGGATGACTTGTGCATGAACCTCAATGAACTGTCTGCTGCCGGTACTCAGATCGAGGTCACTTTTTACGACACTGAATTCGATGACGAAGACGAGGCCAATGGCGGCGAATCGCGCGATGATTTCGTGATGCTTTTTGTAGGTCCCGATCCAGGGGCCATCATGCAGGCCCAGCGTGATTTGCTGGTCCATGACGTGGTCAACATGATGGAGCGCCATTTCGATGGTGCCGAGCTGGGCGGTGTGGTGGCTGAAATCGACAAACTGTTCAGCCAGCGTTTTGACAACCTGGTCAGTTCGCTTGACATTGGCAAGCCACCCAAAGGCTCGGGGGGAAATGGCCATGGCGGAGGCAACCGCCGACCTCGGCATTTGCACTGAAAGTTCGGCCATGAAAGCCTTGTTCTCAAGCGAAGCGCTCAATCCTGGTGTTCGACTTCGAGAGGTTTTTGGTTGGGCGATGTACGACTTCGCCAATTCGGGTTACACCACAGTGGTCATCACGGCCGTTTTTGCGGCTTATTTCGTGGGTGGTGTGGCGCAAGGCGCGTCCTGGGCCACGCTGGCCTGGACGGTAGGCCTGAGCATTTCCTACGCCATCGTCATGCTGACCATGCCGGGCTTGGGTGCCAGGGCAGATCGCACGGCGGGCAAAAAACGTTTTTTGATGATGGTCACCGCTGCGTGCGTGCTCAGCACAGCAGCGCTGGCTTTGGTGGGCCCTGGGCAGGTGGCTTTAGGCTTGTGTTTGCTCATCGTGTCCAACACTTTCTTTTCGTATGGCGAGTCTTTGACCGCATCTTTCTTGCCCGAGTTGGCCAAGCCACAGGCCATGGGCCGTGTCAGTGGTTGGGGCTGGGCTTTGGGTTACATCGGTGGCATGCTGACCTTGGGAATTTGCCTGGCGTATGTGCTTGCCGCACAAGCCCGGGGTGAAAACGGCAGCCAGTTTGTGCCTGTGACCATGCTCATCACGGCATTGGTGTATGGGGCGGCGGCTTGCGTGACCTTTGCCTTGATGAAGGAGCATTCGCCACCGCAGCCCGATGCTCCGGTGGTGGGCTTCTTGCAAAGCCTTCACCAGTTGAGGCAGACCTTCAAAGATGCTCGGCCGTACAAGGACTTCACACGCTTGATGGCCTGCGCCGTGGCCTATCAAGGCGGTGTGGCGGTGGCGATTTCCTTGGCTGCGATTTATGCCGAACAGGTGATTGGTTTTCAGCCACAAGAGACCATGGTCCTGATTTTTGTGCTGAACATCGCGGCCTTTGTGGGGGCCTTTGTTTTTGGTTATGCACAAGACCGTATCGGTCACAAACTGACGTTGACCTTGACTTTGCTGGGCTGGATATTGACTTGTGTGATCGCCGCCTTGTCGAGCACCAAAGAAGTGTTCTGGTGGGCGGCGGCCCTGGCCGGGGTGTGCATGGGCTCCAGTCAGTCATCAGGTCGTGCGATGGCGGGCCTGATGGTGCCGCCTGCGCGGCTGGGTGAGTTCTTTGGCCTGTGGACTTTCGCGATTCGCCTGGCCAGCATCCTCGGACCCTTGAGTTATGGCCTCATCACCTGGCTCAGTGGGGGCAATCAGCGCTTGGCGATCGGCTCGACTTCGTTGCTGTTCGTGTTGGGGCTGGTCTTGTTGATGCCTGTGAGTGTCGAGCGCGGTCGGCGCATGGCGCTGGGCCAGACCGAGCACTGATCAGACGTGAGGATCGGCCTTGTGGCAGGCTGAGTGCGGCAGTTTCAACCAGCGGTGTGCAGCCGCTTGCAATGCGACAAGCTCACCATTGGTCATCAAGTGAATACGTGCAGAGGCTGCATGAGGCGCAGGCCCCTTGCGCAATTGGGCTGAGGCCTCCAGCAAGCGACGGGTTTGGCGAGCCACCGGTTCACCCGTTGACACCAGCTGCACATCCGGCCCGAGCAATTTGCGCAATTCGTTTTCTGCAAACACGTAATGCGTGCAGCCCAGCACCAAAGTGTCCATCTCGCCCGGCGCAGTGCCAAAGCGGCCCATTTGTCGGGTGTAGTCTTGCAGCAAGGCGCTGATCTTGTCCGAGGCTTGTGGGGCAGATTTGGCGTGTGTGCTTTGCTCAATGGCCAGGGCCAAACCATTGCAGGGCTGAATCACGAAGTGGGCTTGGTCTTGCACACTTGCCAACAGTCGATGGAATTTTTCGCTGGACAGCGTGCCTTTTGTGCCGATAACGCCGATGCGTTTGGTTTGGCTCAGGCCCATGGCGGGCTTGAGGGCGGGTTCAACGCCGATCAATGGCAAGTGGGGGTGTTGTGCGCGCAGCTCGTGAATGGCGGCCGCAGTGGCGGTGTTGCAGGCCACCACCAAGGCTTTGATGCGGTACTTCTCGATCAGGTGTTGGGTGATGGCCAGGCTGCGCTGGCGCACAAACAGATCACCTTTTTCACCATAAGGCGCATGACCGCTGTCAGCCCAGTACACAAAGTGTTCGGCGGGCAGCTCAGCCTGCAGCGCCTGCAGCACGCTCAGGCCGCCGATGCCGCTGTCAAAAACGCCGATGGGGGAGTCGATCATGAATCGGGTGAGGGCGGTGGTATGTGGCTGAAGCCAATGCACCGCCGCATCACATTCAGTCAGAGGTCACGCCAATGCCCTTGAACTCGCCGGTGGCGATGCGCTTTTGCCATTCGGCCGGGCCGGTGATGTGGGCGCTGGTGCCGCCCGCGTCCACCGCCACCGTCACAGGCATGTCGACCACGTCGAATTCGTAAATGGCTTCCATGCCCATGTCGGCAAAGCCCACCACCTTGGCGTGCTTGATGGCCTTGGACACGAGGTACGCCGCGCCGCCCACGGCCATCAGGTAAGCCGACTTGTGTTTCTTGATGGCCTCAATGGCCACTGGGCCGCGCTCGGCTTTGCCAATCATGGCGATCAGGCCGGTCTTGGCCAACATCATTTCGGTGAAACCATCCATGCGGGTGGCCGTGGTCGGGCCGGCAGGGCCCACGGCTTCGTCGCCCACGGGATCGACCGGGCCCACGTAATAGATGACGCGGTTTTTGAAGTCCACGGGCAAAGGCTCGCCCTTGGCCAGCATGTCTTGAATGCGCTTGTGCGCGGCATCGCGGCCGGTCAGCATTTTGCCGTTCAACAGCAAGGTTTGACCGGGTTTCCAGTTGGCCACTTCGGCAGGGGTCAGGGTGTTCAGATCGACCCGTTGGCTGGTTTGGGTGTTGGGGGTCCAGTTGAC
>JACCDZ010340112.1_pt1 | contig 10602 bp, 10 predicted proteins | sample 7449551 | NCBI WGS metagenome assembly JACCDZ01 (sample SAMN15323452, study PRJNA562643) | freshwater metagenome | isolation source: river surface water | place: USA:Blue River Watershed | collected 2017-08-18
AAAAAATTGTCAGAGATTACTGCGTAACATCGTTCTTACTGGGAACCCAAAAACTCTACGATTTTGTTGACGATAATCCGATTGTGAAAGCAATGGAGATCAATTATGTAAACGATCCGCGCGTCTTGTGTTTAAACCCGAAGGTGACCGCAATTAACAGCGCGATTGAAGTTGATTTGACCGGTCAGGTGTGTTCCGATTCCATCGGTACCTATCAGTATTCTGGCATCGGTGGTCAGATGGATTTTATCCGCGGTGCAGCGCTTTCAGAAGGCGGAAAACCAATTATTGCGTTGCCATCAGTGACGTCGAAAGGAATCTCGCGCATCGTTCCTTACTTGAAGGAGGGAGCTGGCGTGGTTACCACCCGCGGACACATCCACTGGGTAATCACAGAGTACGGAGCGGTGAATTTGTTTGGAATGAACATGGAACAACGGGCAAAAGCATTGATTAATATCGCTCATCCCAATCACCGGGAATGGCTTGAGAAATGTGCGTACGAACGCTTCAAATAGTTGTGATTTCTTCATTTGAGCTACGTCTACACAATCGGTTTTAGCTATATTTGTGTTTTACTCACCGACTTAAATTGGTTTTTTAGTTTTCATTCATTTTCAAGTATGCGCAACAATTTATTTATCGCCTTCGAAGGTATTGACGGTAGCGGAAAAAGTACGCAAGTCAAACTGCTCACTCAAAAGTTGGAAGCGGAAGGACACAAAGTATATAGTACGTTTGAACCAACCGCTGGACCAATCGGAAAAATGATTCGCGGAATTTTTAGTCACCAAATGAAGGCGAATCATTACACCATAGCGGGTTTGTTTTTGGCGGATCGAATGAATCATATCTTGAATGAAGAGGATGGACTGTTGAAAAAATTGGAAGAAGGATACACCGTCATTACAGATCGGTATTACTTTTCTTCGTATGCTTACCACGGCGCGCATGTACCAATGAATTGGGTGATTGAGTGCAATGCGATGTGTGCACAGTTGCTTCGTCCAGATGTGACGGTGTATGTCGATATTTCTCCAGAAGTGAGTATGGAACGATTGCGCAGCGGACGTGAACAGTTGGAATTATTCGAAACGCTTGAAAATCAAAAAAAAGTGTACGAAAAATATGCCGAAGCATTCGAATTGTTAAAAAACGATGAATCGATTTTTTCCCTCAATGGCAACCGTTCAACCGAGGAGATCGCGAATGAGGTGTGGATCGAAATTCAAAAACGACTGAAATAATACTTCGTTGATTGGATAGGGCACGTGTATTTAGATTTTCGTGAGAACGTGAATTAATTTATCTTTGTAGCATGGAATACAAAAAGAAACCGGAATTTGGCCGAAAAGATTTCAAGCCGTTGCCGCGTGAAAAAGAAAACAAAGACATCATTTTTGGTGTCAGAGCTGTAATCGAAGCAATTCGTGCGGGCAGAGAAATCAATAAATTAATGATTCAAAAGGGAATGTCGAAAGACTTGTTTTTTGAATTGAAAGAAGAAACAGCAAACAAAAATTACTTCATACAATTTGTTCCAGTTGAGAGATTGGATAAAATTACAGATCAAAATCACCAAGGTGTTATTGCTTACATTGCTCCATTAGCTTACCATGATTTGAATGAAATGGTGGACAAAGCCATGGAGAATGGGGAGAAACCATGCTTTTTGTTTTTGGATCGTTTGACAGACGTTCGTAATTTCGGAGGAATCGCTCGAACAGCTGAATGTCAAGGCGTAACGGCAATTGTAATCCCGTCTCGTGGATCTGTTCAAGTTACTGCGGATGCGATTAAAACGTCTGCTGGTGCTTTGAATCGAATTCCAGTTTGCAAAACGGATAACATCAAAGACAGTTTGTTTTACTTACAACAAAGCGGTGTGCGCATCGTGGCTTGTACTGAAAAAACGGCTGTTCCGTTGTATGAAGTCAATCTTCGGGGAGCAGTTGCAATTGTGATGGGTTCGGAAGAAGATGGAATTACCAACGACATCTTGAAATTGGCGGATATCAAAGCGAAGATTCCAATGAAAGGAAACATTTCTTCGTTGAATGTGGGTGTAGCTACCGGAATGATCTTGTACGAACGTACGCGTCAAGAATTGTATGGTTAAGATTCGGGCGAATCGTTTTTTCGAACGCCATGGAATGTTTATTTTCTTGGTCTTGATTGGAATGACGTTTCGCTTGTTATTCATGTATCACCAAGGGCTGTCAAACGACGAGCTCAGTGCTTGGAATCGAACGCGCTTTGATTCGTGGATTAATTTTTGGCATCAAGGTGTAAAAGCAGGGGATATGCACCCCGTTTTTTATCAAGCACTTTTGTGGATTTGGGTGCGCATTTTTGGAGATTCGGAAATTGCATTGCGCACACCAAGTTTGCTCTTTTACCTAGCAAATTCGTGGATTATTTACCAATTGGGAAGTCGATTTTTCTCGAAAAGAGCCGCTTGGATGGTCCTTGCCGTATACGCCGGATTGGGATTTACAATTATCCATACCGTATTTGCTCGGCCCTATAATTCAGGTACTTTTTTCGTGCTCTTGCTCGTGTGGTCGTTGCTCGAAATCAAGTTCAATACGAAGAGAATTACGGGATGGCATCTCGGTGTTTTTATCGGATTTTTGGGGGCGATGCTTTCGCATTATTTTGCGTTTCTAACGGTCGGTGTGATCGGAGTTTGCGCATTGTTTTACCTTCCCAAGCAACGCATTTTTGATTTATTACTCATTGGATTTCTTGCCATTCTTGCGTTTTTACCCCATTTGCCCATCACGCTTTTTCAACTCAATCAAGGTGGATTGGGCTGGTTGCCGCCCCCGAATTGGAATTGGATCGCTACGTTTTTCTATCAGTTTTTCAACTACTCCTACGGAATCGCTTTTCTGTTCCTAGGCAGTTTGATTGTAGCATTTGTTCGTGGACCAAGCGTGCAATCGGCGGAAGAAAAATTTTTGTTTCGAATTTTCTGTTTCACGTATGTGACGGGACATCTAATTTCGCTTTTTTACACGCCTGTGCTGCGTGAATTAGTTATGTTGTTTACGCTTCCATTGTTGTTGCTTGTTGTTTTTAATCGGCTGCAAAATAGATCATCCGCGCGTTTTTCCATGGGGATTCTAACGGTTTCAGTGTGCGTTGGAATCCACAGTATCGTGTCTTTTCGGTTGTTTCAACCCGTTAATTTTGGCGTTTTCCGTGAAATTGGTCAGGTTGTTAATCAAGCAGACCAGTCACTTGGACGAGACAATATTGCGTTCGGTTCCAATTTTTGTGATGTTGAATACATCAATTATTACTATGACAACGACGTTACAGAATCGATAACGGATTGGATGAATGGAGAAGTTGTTTATTCGTTGAATGAGCGTGCAAAAAAGGCGAATCAATCCCATTTTGTGTACAATTGGAGCAATAATTTTCACATGCCGATGTACTACGAAACGATTCGTCAACATTTCCCGTACGTTCAAAAACACATCGACTATTTCAATGCTGCTGCAACTATTTTTAGTAAAAATGTCAGCGATTCGTCCACGGGTTTGCAGAAGCGAAAATTGTCTTTTTCAGCGATGGGTTCGCAAAAGGAACTGACGATTGACAGTGCTGAGTTTCTCGGTGATTACAAGTGGAATGCTTCGGAGATACGCGCAAAGTTGATCAATAATGGATATTTATTGGTGGAAGTGGCGGGCAAGCTCACAACGGATGCGCCCTGTTTTCTCGTCGCAACGATTGAACGGAATGGAACGATGGAACTAATTGGTAAACAACCTCTATTGTATGTAGCGTTTGATCAAAATCGCTTTTTCGAGAAAGGATCAACCAATCAATGGTATTGTGCATTTGATTTGCCAAAAACGTTGGAACCCGATGCCGTGATTCATTTTTATTGTTGGAATCAAGGAAAACAGCACATTGAAATTGCACCACCGGTATTGTACGAAGTATTTACACCGACTAATTAAACTTTGAGCATCGAGAGGAGTAGTGGAAGTTCGCTAAGGCATTCGATTTTTGCGTCTTCCGTCGACTTTTTGTAGTTGTTTTCAGGGTCGAACAGAATGGCACGCATTCCAACCTGCATGGCTCCAAAAACATCGACCTCACGATCGTCTCCAATCATCACACTATGAATCGGATTGGTTTTTGCTTTTTCCATCGCATAGTGAAAAACACGGGGATCGGGCTTATTGAATCCAACCGCTTCAGAGCAAACGATTACATCGAAGAAAGGGGCCAATTTGGAGTGTTCCAATTTGATATATTGTACTTCTTCAAAGCCATTGGTGATGATGTGCATCGTGTAGTTCATCTGCTTTAATTCTGCCAATGTCTCTAGCGTTTCTGGAAACAAATGGGTTTGTTTGGGGGAAATTTCAATATACCCATTACTCAGGGTCGTTGCAAGCTCCGCGTCGTAGATTTGATGGTATTTCAGCGTTTCAATAAAGCGTGCATCGCGCAATTCTTCTTTTTTGATTTTCCCCTTACCATACAATTTCCAAAGATCTGCATTCACGCGTGTATACGTGTGATGAAAGTGATTGAAATGTTCGATTTTTTCGTTCAGATTCAGTTCTTTAAATAATAATTGCAAGGCAGTTTTTGAATTTCGTTCAAAATCCCAAAGTGTTCGATCGAGATCAAAGAACAAATGCTTTTGTACAGACATGTGATAGATTAGAATAGATATTTTGCAAAATACGCCAAACTTGTGGTGATCGATCCTGTAAAACAGATTCCAACAATCATCAATGGAAATGTGCGTTTGTCTTTTCCGTAAAACTTGGCACTTACAATCGAACCGAGGGGAACCGACATAACAAATGGAGCAAACAAACTGATCCCGTAGATTCCAAAACGCCTTTTCAACCGAACGATGATTTTGTTGAAGAACGTAAAATTCTTCTTCTTTTTCAATGGAATTCCAGTTTCAAGCGCTTGTTGGATTTTCTTTTTGCGACTCACGTGTGCCCGTTTCAAGAAGTATTCGCTTGAAAAATAGAAGATGATTGCTGCGAAAATTGCTCCTGAAATACTTGATAAATAGGTTTCAATAAACGTCAATCCAAGACCTGGTCCACCAAAGGGAGCAAACATGAATTTGATCATCGACAGTCCAAAAATAGAAGAATAAATGTGCCAATTCATAGTTAACATTTTACACCATAAGCCAAATCACCTGCATCACCCAATCCAGGAACGATGTACGATTGAGCGGTTAATTCGGTGTCAATTGCACCGACATAAATTTGCACCGAGCTAGGAAGGTGGGTACGGATGTATTCAATCGCTTCTGGAGCGGCAATGGCTGAAACAATGAAAACGTTCGAAGGTTTTCCTTGCTTTAGGAGTGCTTTGTAAACCATGACCATCGAACTTCCAGTTGCCAACATCGGATCTGAAATGATTAGCGTTTTATTGTCGATCGACGGAGAAGCCAAGTATTCGACACGGATTTCAAAGTCTTCTGCCGTAGAATGTTTTCGGTAGGCTGAAATGAAAGCACTTTCCCCTTGGTCAAAATAGTTAAGAAGTCCCTGATGCATTGGAATCCCAGCTCGTAAAATTGTTGCTAAAACAGGTTGTTTTTTTAGTAAAAAAGCAGTTGCTTCACCCAACGGCGTTGTAACAGTTGCCTCTGAATACTCCATCGTTTTGGAAATTTCATACGCCATGATTTCCGCAATACGTTCCAAGTTGCGTCGGAAGCGCATCGAATCTTTTTGGATTTTGACGTCTCGCAGCTCCGCCAAAAAGGTCGCAAAAATAGAGTTGGTTTTACTTAAATCGTGAATCATGAATTGTGCTTTGGTATAAAGATAGAAGATTTTTAGGATAATAGAATTCTACTTCTTGATTTTTTGATTTATTAGCATTTCGAAATATGGCGATATAGCGAAATGAATTGAAAGACTCTGGTTGCTTCTTTTTCGGTTAGTTGAATTGGTTCGTTCAAATCGCAGAATGAAATCGTAAATAATTCTTTTTATTTGTCGGTGTTCTTAGTTGATTTCACATCAATCTGGTTTGTATAAACACAAAAAAAGCCATCTGAACAAATCAGATAGCTTTTCAAACAACATCAAGCGAAGCTTACACTTCGCCGGAAAATAAAGCCAATTTATTTACTCAATTCTTCTTTGACGATGGACGAGATTACTTTTCCATCAGCTTTTCCAGCCAATTTGGAAGTGAGTATCCCCATTACTTTGCCCATCTCTTGCGGTCCGGATGCTCCGGTTTGAGTAATTGCCGCTTTTACTTCTTCCCGAATTTCGTCTTCCGACAACATTTTGGGCAAGTATGCTTCGATGATTTGGGCTTGAAACAATTCGTCGTGCGCCAAGTCTTCTCTGTTTTGTTCGATATAAAGTGCGTATGTGTCCATACGTTGCTTATGCAACTTCATAACGATTTTCATTGCTGTTTCGTCCGAAACTTCTCCAGAACCTGAAGTTGCTTCCAACATCAATTTGGATTTTATATCTCGGATCGCAGCCAGTTTTTCTTTTTCTTTGGCCAACATGGCTGCTTTGATATCTGCATTTATTCTTTCTGTGAAAGTCATTGTCAATCTACGTTATCGTGTAAAAATGAATTATTGCTTCTCAAGGTTGTCCCGTTTTGATCTTCAGACAATCCGAAGCGAGAAACGGTTGAACTTGTGCTTGGATTGGATTCATTCAATTGAATGTTTCTTCTCACAAAAGCTGGTTCGTTTTCCAAACTTGTAATTCCGTCTGTTTTACGCAATTTTTGGGTGTACAATTGAATACGCTCCATGCGCTCTTGCGCCAATCGTTGTTGCTCTTCTGCTGAAACAGTTGGTTTTGTAGCGACGTTTGAAGGAGTCGGTTTATTATCTGCTTCGTCGTCTAAATTCAAAATCTTCACCGTCGGTTTTGATGGCTCTGCAATCGGTTGCTGCGTTGCTTGTACGGGTTGGATATCCCAATCCAATTCCAATTTCGGCGCTTCCGTTTTTGCAGGCTCTTGACGCGTTTCGATCGAATCCTGTTGCAATGAATTTGTCAACGGTTGTGTGAATTCTACTTTCGGCTCAAAAGCGACTTTTTCCTCAGTTTTTAAAAAAGGTTCTGCGGTTCCTACGGTTGGTTCGAATGTATTTTTTACAACCTCGGTTGGAGTTTGTAACGGAGCTGTTATTTCGTTTTTAGGCTCGTCATCCAATGGTCTCACTGTACGCTCCGGAGCCTTCTCAAAACCCGTAATTGGTGATGATTGAAAGCCGGTTGCGATCAATGTTACACTCAATTTATCTCCCAACGTTGGATCATATCCATGTCCCCAAATCACATCGGCAGATGAACCAGCTTCGTCTTGGATGTAATCCGTGATGATTGTGATTTCGTCCATCAATACTTCTTTGTCGCCGTACGTGATGTTCAACAACACGTAGTTTGCTCCTTCAATATTGTTGTCGTTCAACAACGGTGAATTCATCGCTTGTTGCACACATTCCAATGCGCGGTTTTCTCCTTCTGCTGTTGCAGATCCCATGATCGCAGCACCAGAATCTTTCATTACTGTATTCACATCGTTGAAATCGACATTTACAGCACCCGTCACAGAAATAACCTCAGCAATTCCTTTTGCTGCAGTTGAAAGTACGTTGTCAGCTTGTGAAAAAGCATTACCAATTGTCAGGTTCCCCGTAATTTCACGCAAGCGTTCGTTGTTGATTACAAGCAATGTATCTACGTTTTGACGCATTCCTTCTAACCCTTCTTCTGCTTGTTGACGGCGCTTTCTTCCTTCAAATCCAAACGGTACGGTTACAATTCCTACGGTCAAAATACCCATTTCTTTTGCAACTTGTGCAATTACAGGAGCAGCACCAGTCCCAGTACCACCGCCCATTCCTGCGGTTACAAACACCATTTTGGTATTGTTGCCCAAAAGTTCGCGGATTTCGTCGATGTTTTCAATCGCTGCATTTTTTCCAATTTCTGGAATTGCACCCGCTCCACGTCCTTCTGTCAAACTCAATCCCAATTGGATTTTGTAGGGTACAGGTGAAATGTCTAATGCTTGTCTGTCAGTATTACAAACGATGAAGTCAACGCCTTTGATGCCTTGATTATACATGTGGTTTACGGCATTGCTACCTCCACCACCAACTCCAATCACTTTGATGATTGAAGAAATGTCTCTTGGTAAATCGAATTCCATTTTGCTTTATTTATGTTGTTTATTGTTGTTTCTATGTTAATCTTCTTCTGAGAAGAATATTTTCCCTCGCTCGATGATCGAATCAAAAAACGATCCTTTCTTGTCTTGCGAATGGCCTTTTACTTTTGTTTTTTCAGCCGGTTTTGAAGTCTCCGCTTTCTGCATGTTGCTTTTTTCTAGCGTTTCAAATCCTTTCAATACCAAGCCAATGCCCGTCGAATACATTGGACTTGTCAAGTTCTCAATCGAATTTGAACTGCCCAGATGTTCGGTAGGATATCCGATGCGTGTATCCATTCCAGTGATGTATTCAAACAATTGCGTCACGTGTTTCAATTGCGCTCCGCCACCGGTAACAACGATTCCACCAATGAGTTTCTTTTCGTAACCTGAATTGCGGATTTCGTAGTATACATGTTCGATGATTTCCTCCATGCGCGCTTGAATGATGCTTGCTAAGTTGCGCACTGAAATCTCTTTGGGGTTTCTTCCTTTCAAGCCAGGGATACAAACAATCTCGTTGTCTTGACTTTCACTCGCCAATGCGGAACCAAATTTCATTTTTAGCTTTTCAGCTTGCGGTTTCATAATCGTGCAACCTTCTTTGATGTCGTCAGTGATTACATTTCCACCAAATGGAATCACCGCTGTGTGGCGAATAATTCCTTCGTGAAAAATGGCAACATCCGTTGTACCACCACCGATATCCACCAACACAATTCCAGCTTCTTTTTCCTCTTCTGAAAGCACTGCTTCTGCAGATGCTAACGGCTCAAGAATCGTCTCTTTCACTTCAAGTCCAGCACGCTGAACACATTTGTTGATATTCATTGCTGCAGCAACGTGACCAGTAATAATGTGGAAATTCGCCTCCAAACGCACGCCCATCATTCCGATTGGATCTTTGGTTGTTTGGTTGTTGTCAACAATGTATTCTTGCGGCAACACGTGGATGATTTCTTCTCCCGGTTGCATCGCCAAGCGGTACATATCGTCAATCAATGCATCGATGTCTTTTTGCGAAATTTCCGTTTCGATGTTTGTACGCGTATAAATTCCACGGTGCTGCAAACTGTGAATGTGCTGACCGGCAATACCTACATTGACTGAGCGAATAATTAAATCACCTTCCACGCGTTCTTGCGCTTCTTGGATGGCCAATTTGATAGACTGAACTGTTTTTTCGATATTCTGAACCATACCGCGAGCAACACCCAATGAGTCACTTTTGCCCATGGATAAAATCTCAATCTTGCCGTGCTCGTTTTTTGTTCCAACGAAACAAGCAATTTTCGTAGTTCCAATATCTAGTCCAACTATTACTGACATAATTTATCTTTTAATATCAAAAGCGCTCTTGCGAATTGCAACAACGACTTCGGTTTTAATTTTCTTTTTTCTTACAAACAATCTGTTTTTTGTATTTCAGATTGATTTCTTCGTATTTACTCCATCCTTCAAAAGGCAAACCTTCCTTGTAAAAGATGATTAACTTTTTGAATTTGTCTGCAACTTCTTCGTCACTTCGAGCGGTACCAAATACGATTCGTTGCCCTCCAACCTGCGGCACCAAAAGGAAATCACCGTTTTTTTGAAGGTGAATTTGACCAATCTGAGCAGACAAAAAGGGATCATTACAAACATAGTGTGAAATTCGATAGATATCATCTAAATCTCGAATACTTTTCAAGGTGTCATTGTTAATAATTTCCTCAACCGATTTTGAATTTTTTCGATCAGAAATATGTCCAGTAACTACCACAACTCGAGCTGTGTATAGATAAGATGGAGCCATCAAACAACCAAGCTCATCCAAGTAAAAATTTTCTCCGTAAACATTGAAAATTCGGGCAATCGGTTTGCGTATTTTTACATCGATATTCCACGTGTTTCCCAAATTAGCATACACTCTTGCTTCTTTGACTTCCGTCATGGTTTTGATGTAGTTTTCAATTTTCGAAAGTTCGAGTTGCTCAAAGGTTTGTCCGGGATAAATGAATCCTTTGCGTTTCAGTCGGTCATACAGTTCATCTTCAGTTAGAAAAGCATTCTGACCATTTACTTCTACGAAAATTTCTGGCTTCAGTAATTCGGACGCTAATTGAGCATTTTTGCTCAACGTCAATGTCACAATCACTGCCAGTGAAAATGCAATCCAGAATCCTATTTTGAGCCATTTTTTCATCGTTGTCGAAATTTCAAAGGTTTACTTTTCCAAGTTGTGTTTCAACGTGGGAACAATTCGATCAATATCACCGGCACCAATCGTGAGTAAAACTCCGGAAGTTCGTTGGCTTAATAACGTGATCGCTTCGGATGGTAACAGTACTTTTTTATTTTCTACTGTGCACATTTCCAGCAAAGCGTCGCTCGTGATTCCAGGAATTGCTTCTT
>JACCDZ011028461.1_pt1 | contig 10600 bp, 19 predicted proteins | sample 7449551 | NCBI WGS metagenome assembly JACCDZ01 (sample SAMN15323452, study PRJNA562643) | freshwater metagenome | isolation source: river surface water | place: USA:Blue River Watershed | collected 2017-08-18
GCTACTCAAATTGCTGCCACTGCACATGCGGAATCTATTCGTATTGCTGCTAAAGCAAATGCTGATAAAGAAGCCATCGCAATTACTACAGTTCCGACTGCAGAAAAAAATGCGGCACAAGCTCGTGCAGACGCTCGATTGCTTGAATCTAAGGCTCAATCTGAATCTGAAATTCTTCTTGCCGATGCAGCTGAACGTAAATATGCGGTAGATGCAGTAGGTAAACGTGAATTGAACGAAGCTGATAACTTATTATCTGCTGAACAAATCGCGATGAAAGTTAAACTTGAACTTATTAAATCTCTTCCTGAAATTATCGCTCAAAGCGTTAAACCAATGGAAAATATCGAAGGTATCAAAATTCTTCAAGTTAATGGTCTTGCAGGTGGTCAATCTGGTTCAACGGTTGAAGGCGAATCTTCTAACTTAGCGGACCAAATGACGAACTCAGCACTTCGATACCGTGCACAAGACCCATTAGTTGATTCACTAATGAATGAACTTGGTATCAAAGGTGGTGACATCAATGGTTTTACTCAAGGTCTAACTGATCAAAAGTAATTAGTACCAAATAAGAAAGGACGCATTATGCGTCCTTTTTTTATTACTTATCACCAAAGTTTTCAGCGATATATGATTTTAATTCTTCATCATCATCGCACATATAAGTGTCAAGATGTTTTTCACCTTTAAAGAGAATACATTCATATTCACCTTTGTCAAATTCAGTAATATATAAAGAATGTGTGGAGTTAGTAATTAAAGTTGCTTTACCAGTATGTACTTTTGCATTGCTAGGTACAGCTGATTTAATAGCTGAAGTTGTAATTTCATTTAGGAAGTTAGTGAAGCTCATTTTTATATCTCGATTTGCGTTATATTATATTATCTTATTTAGTATAATTTTTTCATTAAATAATAAAAAAACATAGAGATAAACAAATGAAATTTTCAGAATTTTTAAATGAGTCATCTCCAGCGCGTGAGCGTTCTGCTAGACTTGCTTTTTCTAAAAAAGTAACTGACGGTCTTGATAAAGCCGGTGGTGACCCAGAAAAAGAACGCCGCTTTGGTAAAGCCATTTTTAAAGAAATATATAAAAAATATGGCGACGGCGGATATGATCATTTATTGGATTCGCTTGAAGGTCAAACCGCTGAAAAATTAGAACAAGCAAATGCATGGGCTGCTTTAGAAGGTGTTCGCGATTTTTATGCTGAAAAAGGTGATACAAAAACAGCAGAATCTTATCAACGTACAATTGATAAAATGGATCGTGAAACTACTACCAAAACCGGATCAGCTGATTTAATTAAAAATATTATTGCGGCAATTAAACCAGGTGGTAAGTTTAACGAATTTGCCGAATATGATACTAACAAATTTGATATTGTTTTCCCAAACCATAGTCCAAAAACTACTGAAGTCAAAGAATCTGTTAGCAAAGCAACAGCTAACTTATATTTCCAACATAAAACTACTACATATAAAAAAGTAAGTACAATATCACATATGGCAAATATCATTATTGCTTATAATGGACCACGCGCCGGTGAAATCATGCATATCATTTATAATGATAACGGTGTCACAAAAATTAAAACATTCGGTACGGAAAATTTATTAGATGACGCTTTAAAAGGTACATTTAATAATAAAACTCTTACAAAAGTTTAAAACGTTTAAAAAGTTTAAAAAAAGGACCAAATGGTCCTTTTTAATTTTACTGGTGAAAATTAGTTATTTTATAAAAATGTATATACAAATTTAATTTTATATATTATAATGATATCATATTCAATCATAATGGTGATTAAAATGAGATTAGTTCGTGAAGCTGCTGGTAAAGAATATACAGGTAAACGTCATGCATTCCGTATCATTGGCACAGCTGAAGATAAAGCTCGCATTGAGCATATTGAATATCTACTTGGTCAATGTCTAACTGGTAATATGATGTTCTCTGAATACCACCAAAAAATGGTTCCTGAAACTTATTATCACCGTTATAGCGATTGGTGTGCAGGTGATGAATACTACGGTGGTGGCTGCTGCTGGTATGTTGATATCGAAGACATTGAAGAATTCAAAGCAAATTGGATTGATATTAAAAAGCGTATACAATGAAACTACTAGAAACTCATATGCATCATCAATATCCGGCACATTTTAAAGAATTGTGTCGTGAACTTGATACTAATACTATCAGTGATATTAATTCGCGATCAAATATATATTATGGGGATACCAATTTTTTACAAGAATTTGGTATCTATAAAAATCCTAAAGCATATGATACAATAATTAGTCGTATCATTGGAAATATACCTCCTCATGTAGATAATTTAGAGGATTATTCAAAGAACGCATATCTTCTTGTATTAGATGTTAGTATAGGTAATCAATATGTTGATTCTCAAAGTTTACCAATGCTATATCAAAATAAAGAATTTTTAGGCTTACGTAAAGGTGATCTAGTAGAATTTAATCAACGTAAAGAGCACGCTTTATTTTGGGACCGCCGCATTGATATTGCGGTATTTTGGAAAAAGATTTATTATTAAGTGAGTATATGATATGGATCCACAAAAAGTTAAAGATTACTATCAAGAAATCCAAAAAGTTATTGACCAAGTTGGATATGCTATTCAAGGCGTATTTCCTAATGAGGAAGGTATTTGTGTTTGCTATACAATTGGATTATCCCCTTTACTTGGGGCAGAATGTATTGTAGCAGGTCCAATTTCGCTTCAAACATTGTATCAGACACTTCGTTCTAATATCGATGAATTAATCAAAGATAAAGAACAACTATCAGAAAAAGAATTTGTTGGTGGTACTCTATTAAATGGAGAAGACTTACGATGCAAATATGTTGATGTATCAAATAAACATCATTTGAAAAACTTTATGACCGTCAGAGTGAATGAAGTAAATAAAGTTTTTCAAATGTATCTCGCTGACAAAAACAATATCTTGCCTGACGAAGATGGTTATGATATAAGCTTTGATCAAGAAGTAAAATAAAAAAAGAGGCTTAATGCCTCTTTTTTGAATTCCAGACTTAAGCTTTCGCTTCGTCTTCCATTTCAGATACCCATTCTTGAACGGCATTTGAAACATCTACTAACGCTTTGTTAAATGGATAGAATTCTTTAAATGCTTTAAATTCAGCATTAAGCGTTGGATATTTTGAAACTAAAGATTCAAATTGGTGGAAAGCATTATTCAAATTTTTAGATTCTTTATAAATCTTTAATTTGATCTCTTTCCATTCAGCATCACGTTCTTCTTGAGTACGCTCATCAAGCTGTTCTTGCTCAATTTCATTTTTAACAATTTCAGGTTGTTCAACTTCTTGAGCAGCTTCAGCAACAATCGATTTTTTAGATAGATAATCGGTAAATGACATTTTATTATTTCCGTATTAAAGTAATTTAATATTATTTAATAAAATTAATGTACATTTTTTTACGGCTATGTTATAAATACATTATATTAAAAGTCTTGTGTAGTAATACATACAGCCTGTCTTTATTATATCCGGACGCGAAAATTAGGATATAAGATGTGAATTGATAACATTCATGCAATCAAAAAATTAAGTGCTAGCTCTGTCGACCCCTGACAACTATGCGACGTGATCCATATCATGGTACCGGTAATCAACCATCTTGAGACGAAGACTCAATTAAGAGTACAGCTTTTATAAAACATGATTGCAAAAGGTTTTATAAAATGCCGCCATACCAACCGTAGTCTCAATTCATGCACAAAGTATGAAACTTTATATAAAATGATGAAAACTGTTTATATAACTTGATGTCTAAGAAGCCGTAATAAGTTCTTAGAGGATATACATTCTATGGCAAAGAATGTGTCGAAAGACGAGATGTAAATCTATAATAAGCTGCTCTACACAGTGATATTGGTATTGTTGGACCTAACGAGATTTGAATTCAATTGATTTGTAGATATCGTCAATTGAAAGTTAATATATGTCAATTAATCCTTTCTTCTATATGTAATCATTTATCTCTTTTTTAAATTTTTAATTATCATCTTTTTAAGAATTTAAAATTAATTATCTAAAATCACGGATATAGAGGGGCGAGATATACCTATAATAAAATAAATTATTAATTTGTATGTACATTTAATATTCAATAATATATAATCCATTTTATTTGCTAATTGGAAATATGTCATGCGTTATCTAGCAGCTTTTCTATCAATGCCTGGTGTCAATTCCTGGAATAACCGTTGGAGCGGTGCAGATCGTCCATATGTATCTTTATTCCGCGCGCCAGAACGAAACAAACAATTTCTTGCTGAACGTTTATCTTTGATCGGCTATTACCATTATGATTTTGGTGATGGTTGGTGCGTGGGTGTAACCGTTAAAGAAGTCACTGAAGCGGAATATAAACAACTTAAAAAGACTACAGCGGGCTTTTGTGGATACGGTTGGATGGTTGATTCAATCATTAAATATAAGCGCATTGTGAATGACACAGAGAAGTCTTTTATTGAGTTCCAGAAGTCCCTGGTTGATTCAGGATTCAACGATGCGGCTATTACTGGTAAAGGTCATTATGATGAGCTAACGTTCACCAATGGAGGCCTGAAGTGCCATATTCGCTTCTATAACCAATATAATAACCATGCTAATGAACATATGCGTCTATTCATTAATGGTAAAGATTATTGCGAATTAACAGATCGTATCTATAATCATAAACATATTATTCAAAACCTAAAGAGTATGAACGATGAAACTGTTTGACGGCGTTAATAAATATGCGTACGAAACTTTATTCGGTATTGTAAATATTGAACCTATTAATGAAGATGGGTTCAAATATTTTGTTTTAAAAATGATAAGCGATACAGCAATCAAACTTCCTGTTAAGATTGCTCCAGGTGGTATCATTGCATTCCGAAAATTTAAAACTCGTACCAATGCATTGAAATATCTTAAGCAACTTGAAAACCAAGTACATGTTGAAGTTAAAGTATTATTGGAATTAATGGCATAAATGTATGTACAAATATGTACATACGCTTTATAATACCGTGAACATATTATAAAAGGAAAAAATATGACATTTGCAATTGTGGTCGACTTAGAAGCGACCTGCACAGACAAAAACGAATTTCCACGAGAAGAAATGGAAATTATTGAAATTGGAGCTGTTTGTCTGGACTCAGACAATAATGTTCGCGATACGTTCCAAACGTTTATCCGACCGTTAAAGCATCCACAACTAACTGAATTCTGTAAAGAGTTAACTACTATCAAACAAACTGATGTAGACTTAGCTTATACATTCAACACAGCAATGCCGCAGTTCTTGCAATGGGTTAAGAATGTAACTGGTCGAAATGACTATGTATTTTACTCATGGGGTAATTTCGACAAGAATATCTTCCGCCGCCAATGTATTGAAAATAATGTTGACGCACGAATATTCTTATCTAAACATCGTAATGCAAAAACAGTGTTTGCCACTGAACATCGCCTTAAAAAAGAAGTTGGTGTTGGCGGCGCATTAAAAATCAAGAAAATGGAATTTGAAGGAACGCCACATCGCGCTGATAGTGACGCTCATAATATTGCACGGTTAATTAATACACTTAAAGAACGTCAATAATGATTAGCTTTGTAGTATTTTTTGAAAAGCCTGTCCTTAATGGTTGGCACGGCGTAGAATTATGTGATCTAAATGAAGTCGGTTCTGCGATTGAAGATAGCTTCATTGGGCATAATTCAGTATACCCATTTTTTGGATATACTGCTGGCCGATCAAGCACACAATATCTTGAATATAGTGTTAAGAAATTGCCATTTATTCAAGAAATACCAAATCATCACTCCAATGAATTCGATTTTGATTTAGATCAATCTCCAGGTATGTTCTTATTAGAAGATGCGTTTAACTTTGATTATGATCAAATTGCGTACAACGATATTACATATCGAGTTGCTTTAACTGATTCATATTTTGATATGATTAATTTAGCAAAAGAACATGGATTTACCAGAATTCTTTATTACTTTACCTAAGGAATGTCATTAATGGGATTAGATATTGAATTCATTCCAGAGTACAAAAAAGATGGACCAGATGATGACTGGACTTATTTTAAAGTACCTGAAGAACATGAAGTTTATAATCTGATGCGTAACCGCGATTATCAGCTATTTGCTTTATTTGGGCCAAAGTGGAAGGACGAATATAAACATTACCCGACGTTGCCGTTTTTGCATAATTTACCGATACAAACTGAAGAGCGGTTCTTATTAAACAAATTTAAGTACAAATATCAGACACACTCGATGCGAGATGTACTTGAAAACATAGAAAAATATGACATTAGCGAAGAATTTGCGTTATATTACGACCCATCGTACAGAGCATTTGCTAGTACCGTATACATTGATGAAGCGCTTGCTTTTGATTACGATCAAATTGCCGTTGATGGCATGACTTGGCGTTATCTTTTAGACGACTGGTGGTTCACAATTATCGAATACTTTAAAGAAGTAGGCGTGGAACAAGTACATATTTCATTTGGATATTAATATGACTGTAATTACATTAAACGATACACTTAAATTCACAGATGATTCAAGTGTAAATTCGACTGGTGGGCATGATCCCCGCCGTCTTGCAAAATATTGGGGCTACGATCGTCAAAACGTTCTTGAATATGTATCAGGAACAACTGACCGTATTAACTTGAAAAATCATGGCTTATTTGGCCTTATTTCACATGCTTACAAATACCATAAGTCGGTAACTATTAATCCGACTGATGTATGGATTCTTATTCTTTCACAATTTAAGACTATCATCAAAGAGAATGTGGAATTTTATCGTCACTTATTTACAGACTCGCCTGAAAAGACAGAAATTTCTGTTCCGACAAATAGTCTTTATGAATTACCAGTTGAATCAGTAATTGCACGTTTAAACGAGTACATCAAATTTGATTCTAAACTTGTTCGTGTAGAATTTTCAACTGATACACCAATTGCGAATGAAGTAAAAAATCATTTACTATTGGATATGGCATCTCCATATTTCAATTACAGCATGTTCTTATGCGGTATTCCATCTATTAAAATTGGTGGTGAAGTTGAAGACTGGGAACGTTTAGAAAACGCATTCTTACAGTTAAATGAAATTTTCTATTTGAAAGATAATGATGAGTATCTAAACTGGCAATGTTCAGTTGCCCATATAGCTTCTGTATTGCTCTCAGCGGCAAAAGGCGATTATGATGTAGACTTCTTCGGCGATATCTTTACGCAGCGAAATGTGGGCTCTGGCGGCGACCTGGAGATCAAAGGTTGGATCACTAGCCTATTCTATAAATTGCCAAAAGTACCAAAGATCGAAAACTTTAATTCTCATATTTCATGTATTGAATATAAGAATAAGTCTACAAATAAAGATTACATTATGCTTTCTGGTGGCTTCAACTACAAGATTGACGAATATGGTTTTTATTCATTAGAATATTCAAAACATATTTTTGATAAAGTGGCGCTTCCAAAAGATCGAGTTTATAATCCGCATGAGTATACAGAATGAAAAGTATTGGCGATGTAGCATGTTATGCAGAAGATCAAGGTTATTTGTCTTATAACCAGGCACTTACGCAATTTGAAAATGATAAGATCATTCCTGGTTATGAACGGCACGTACTAGAACTTTATGAAGGTATTGGCAAAGATTACGGTTGGTCTGAAATTACATGTAAGATTTTTGATGGCTTCATTGAAAAATATAATGCAGACTTTATAGTTTTAGATTAAACAATTGTTCCCATTTGTAGTAAAATATAAATGGGATTTTTTCGCGAGATAAAAATGGAACAACAAATTAACACTCTTAATGTAGACATTGACGGTGTTTTATACGACTTTACTGCACAAATGGCATTGATGGATGGCTTCAAATATCAAGGTCGCTGGTTCGAACATATTCAAAATCAAAACATGAAACTTCATGAATACATTGCCGTAAAATTTGATGATTATGCTCAAAACGGTTTATTCTTGAATGGTAAAGCATGTGATGGCGCGCATGAATTAGTAAGTATGTTATGTTTGTTAAAAAACAAATATAATTTACAATTGAATATCTTAGGCGCTTTACCATATGATAAACATTATGGTAATACAGTTCGTTGTCATAAAATTGCATTTTTAAAATCAACTGGCTTTTGGTCTAAATTTGACGATATCATTTTTGTAGATGGTTCAAAATCAAAATTGCAATATGCAAATCAAACTTCTATTTTAATTGATGACTATCCGCGTACAAAAGTTCGTTTTGATGAATTGAATGCGCCAATGGTTTTATATAAAAATCCTGAAGCTACTATGTTAGAGCTTGAAAAATACGGTTTAAAGCTATGAATATTAAAGATCAAGAAGTTACTGTTTTTAAACATTTATTTGATGGTACATTTTGGAATGGATCTAAATGGATTATTCCAACATCGTATGATGAATTAATGGAATGTAAAAATTGTATATTAGATAAAACGCAAGACGAATTATGCAATGAAGCGAAAGTTGATCCATTCGATTGCGCATTTTCAATTATAATGGTACAAATGAGGTTTATTTTTTGACATACTTTGAAATTGTTTCAAAACAGTTTAATAAAGTGCGTCCATCATTAAAGCAATATAAAGAGGCTTGGAAGCAAGATAAAAGTGAAATTCCGTTTCATGAATATCTGGGACTAACTGAGTCTCTTTATTCTTTATTGATTAATAATGAAGACAACTTTTTTAAACTCATGCAATCATATCATCGATTAACAAAAAGTAATTCTGTCAAAATGATTGAAGGATTACCTCATCGTAATCGCCGTGGTAAATGGGTTCCGATTAACCTGGATTGGTTAGGTCAAATTACGACTGATAAAACTATTCGTGACCGTAAAACTAAACGCCGTTTGAGGAAATTAAATTGATTTACAAATATCTAGTACCTTATAATTTTCCTCGCGGTAGACAATGGCGAGCAAGTAATTCGCGATATCCGCATGGTGTATTATGTCGATATCGAGAATTTATTCGGTGGCGTTCTCCTCGGAATCACCGGGAAAAGTACAGACGTAATTTATTCAAATACAACGTGGAAATTCGCAACAGATTTGTTGGATCAAGCTATAAAGATCGGTGGTATTAATGGACAATAATGTTTCTCATTTTATTAAATCATTGCGATGGTCAGACTATATCAATGAACAGTCTGATGTAGTAACTGACTCAGGTAATTTACATCGTATCCGACAAGCATATCCGGATATAATGAATCAGTTTTTATCAAACTATGATGAATATAAAAAGTATGCTGAAAATATGTTCGGGTTGGTACGTTATTATCCAATTAGGCTTGACTTTGATATTGAACTTATTAAAAATGTATTAGCAACAGAAACTGATGTTGTGAATATCGATGCATGCTTACAAATGCTTGAAACATATAATATGGACCATGCTTTAGATATTTCATTTGTTCGTGATTATACATATCAATATGAATGGTTAAAAGAATACGCTTATTCAATTTCGGAGTAAAAATTAATGTCGATCGGTTATCTATTAAGTGAAATATATGCAGGCCGTTGCTATCGTATTAAAGTTCCAGGCGATTACTTTCCTGATGGCGTAGCTGTTATAGTAGAAAAGGGATATGATGGTACATATATGTTTGACTCGCTTGTAGCTGATATATACATTAATTCGCATGATCCAGGTTTAGAATTACTTGAAGAGTTACCGGAAGAAACTCATTTATTCCATTGTGGCGAATGTCGTCAATATAAGCTTTCATATACCGATGAAGAAAATGATCCATCTGTATGTGCAGATTGTATGGACAAGCACGTTAAGCTAAATACATTTGCAATTGCTGATTCGGTGTATCGCTTTAAAACGAATCAAGAGCTTAAACTTATCATTGAAGAAATTGATGGTTGTTCTCATCACTACGGTGAGGATGAAGATGCGTTACACCAGTCAGAGCAGGGGTTGGTAGTAACGGATACGCATTTAGGTGATTTCGATGATTTCCCGATTACCTGGTATCGGATATTACCGCGAAGTTTACTAGAGTTTTAAATTTTTATGTTTAAAGCTATTCCATAATAAAAACAAACGATGTACAATAAATTTATTAACGTTATGAAGCAAGGCCTTAATTGGTTCGTATGGAAACTTATAATTGGATATATGTATATTTTCCCTCCTATTAAGTGGAGACATACAATGTCAAATGCAAGTGAACCATCTCGTAAGACCGCGCTGAAGCAAGCGATTATTGAAGTAAGTAACGCATGGTTACAAGCTGAATCGCACAACCTTCATGCTAAAGAAGTGATTAAACATATCGCTGAAGAGTATGAAATGGATAAAGCTTTAGTATCGTCTCTTGCGAAGTTATATCATAAGCAAAACGTTAGTGAAGTAAAAGCGAAAGCTGATACTGTTGTCGACGAATACGAAAGTATCTTCGGTGGCTAATATGTTTAGGGGACCTTAATTGGTCCCTTAAATATATTTAAAAACAGGA
>JACCDZ010147970.1_pt1 | contig 10597 bp, 8 predicted proteins | sample 7449551 | NCBI WGS metagenome assembly JACCDZ01 (sample SAMN15323452, study PRJNA562643) | freshwater metagenome | isolation source: river surface water | place: USA:Blue River Watershed | collected 2017-08-18
AGGAAATCCTTAGCCTTGGAAGGGGCTAAAATTATCGATGGAGCCTATGTTTTCGCGAACTTATTAGGAAACGAAGCCGGTCGAATCATTTTTGATGGAGATGCCTACATTGTTCAAGATGGTGAAATTTTAGCGCAAACGCCTCGGTTCTCTTACCAAGATTTCACCTTGTTTTCTCAGCAATTATCTTTAGACGTTCGCGAAGATTCAGGTGAGGATGTGGTCTTTTTTGACTTTACCATTCCTGTTCCTGGAGACTATAAAAAAACGGAAATTCCTGCTTGGGAAGCGTCTGCTTCGAAAAAAGAAGAAGAATTCTCCCGTGCTGTAGCCTTAGGCTTATTTGATTATTTACGCAAATCTCGCTCGCAGGGTTGGGTTTTATCCCTTTCTGGTGGGGCGGATTCGTCTGCCATTGCCTCGCTTTGTGCCCTGAGTATCCAATATGCTACACAGGAATTAGGTTGGGAAGGATTGAAACAGAAATTAAATTACATCCCCTTGACTCAGCAGGAACATGTCATGGCGGATTTATTGACGACTATTTACCAGGGAACGGTTAATTCCTCTCAAAATACCCGAGATTCTGCTCAGCAATTAGCAGAATGGATTGGTTCTACACATTATGTGATCGAGATCGATGGAATCGTCAAGGGTTACCGGGATTTAGTCGAAAAAGCGATTAATAGGCCTTTAACCTGGGCACAAGATGATATTACGCTCCAAAATGTGCAAGCCCGCGTCCGTGCCCCAAGTGCCTGGATGCTGGCCAATATTAAAAATGCCCTTTTATTAGCTACATCGAATCGTTCGGAAGCCAGTGTAGGCTATGCAACGATGGATGGAGACACCTCTGGTTCGATTTCGCCTATTTCTGGAATTGATAAAAGTTTCATCAGGACTTGGTTGCTTTGGTTAGAAAAGCAGGGTTTCCGGGGTTTGCATTTAGTCAATACCCTAGAGCCAAGTGCGGAATTACGGCCATTAACGGAGAAGCAGGTGGATGAGGAGGATTTAATGCCTTATCCGATTTTAAATACGATTGAGCGCTTAGCTTTTTATGATTTGTGTTCACCACACGAATGCTTAGAGAAGTTAATTGAGCAATATGGTTCGCATTTTGCTAAAGAAAAGCTCGAGGAATTCGTTCGTCGATTCTTCCGTCTATGGGCTCGGAATCAATGGAAACGTGAGCGTTATGCGCCTGGTTTCCATGTAGATGATTATAGTTTAGATCCCAAAAGCTGGCTACGATTCCCGATCCTATCCGCTGGTCTAGAAAAAGATATATAATTAAAACACGGTATACATGTTATTAGTGGTAGACATAGGGAACACGGATATTGTGTTTGGTTTTTATGAGAATCAGACCTGGAAAGCAGTATTGCGAACGCCCACCCACCAGCCTTGGAGTGCAAATGGGGTAGTGAATTGGATGAAGAAAGAGTGGGCCTCTAAAGACTTAGGGGACACCTTACCTTCTTTGGCCTTATTATCTTCTGTCGTACCTTCCATTTCACCCCAAATTCTAAAGGGTTTAAGCATCTGGTTAGGATTTATGCCGGAAGTCATGAATCCCGCCTTGTATGAATCGCTCGCCATTCAAGTGATCAGTCCTGACGAAATCGGTTCCGATTTAGTGGCGAATTCGGTTTATGCACATGAAAATTATGCGACTAACGTGCTTATCGTTGATTTCGGTACCGCACTAACTTTTACACTCGTAAATAAATCAGGTAAAATGGAAGGTGTTTCCATCGCTCCTGGTTTAAAGACGGCGGTTAAATCGCTTTTCTCTCAAACAGCTCAATTACCAGAAGTGCCACTAGAAATGCCTGAATTCAACTTGGGTACTGACACGGTCTCTGCCATTCAAGCAGGTATTTTATGGGGATATGTGGGGATGGTAAAAGAGATGATTAGCCGAGTAAAAGAGGATAAAAAAGGGGACTTGAAAGTGGTGGCTACCGGTGGATTATCCTCTATTTTAACGCCATTAGCCTCTTATTTCGATGAGGTGAATAAATTAATTACATTAGAAGGTCTGCGTCTAATTGCAGAAAGATTAAAAGCCTAAGACGATGTTTCCAAAAGAACAAGGATACTTTTTTCCTGCTGAGTGGCACCCTCATATCGCTACTTGGATAACTTTCCCGCACAATGATCATTCTTGGCAAGAAGAGAAACTGGGTCAAATGTATCCAGAATATTTTGCCCTGATCAAAGCTATTTCACATGGTGAGCAGGTGCGAATTAATGTCAATTCGGAAGAATTAAAGGCTTTCGTGGAGAGCCAATTACCCGTATATGGAATCGATTCAGCTAAAATTGAATTTAATATCCAACCGACGAATGACGCTTGGTGCCGGGATCATGGTCCTGCTTTTCTCGTGAAAGAAGGTAGCTCTGATCGCCTTTTAGTGGATTGGGAATACAATGCCTGGGGTGGGAAGTATCCGCCTTTTTCTGATGATAATGCTTTGCCCAAGACGATTGCCTCCCGCCTAAATCTCGCTGCAGTTTCCCCTGGAATTATCATGGAAGGCGGATCTGTGGACTTTAATGGTGCTGGTACGGTATTGACTAGCCGTTCCTGTTTGTTGAATCCAAATCGCAACCCGCAACTGACTCAAGCCCAAATTGAGGCCTATTTATGTGATTATTATGGCGTATCGCAGGTGCTTTGGGTTTCTGATGGGATAGTAGGGGACGATACGGATGGGCACATTGACGATACGGTACGTTTCGTTAATGCGAATACCGTTATCGCAATGGTGGAACCAAACGAGCAGGATGAAAACCATGCCGTTTTAGCCGCTAACCTAGCTGAATTGAAGCAAATGACTTTATTGGATGGATCCCCCTTGCAAATTGTGGAGATTCCGATGCCAGACGCTGTCGTGATCGATGGATTTAGGGCGCCAGGTTCCTATGCGAACTTTTATATCTGTAATGCAGCGGTTTTAGTGCCTATTTTCGATTGCCCTCAAGACTCGGTTGCGTTAGCTATTCTACGCAAATTGTTCACCGATCGACCGGTGATTGGATTGTCGGCACGCGAGATTATTTGGGGACAAGGAAGTTTCCATTGTTTGACTCAGCAAGAACCAGCTCCATGCGTTTAATTCTCTGTTTGGTCTTTATAGGCTTATTTTCCTGTGTTCGACATTCAGTTTCTACGGCTATTGTAGCACCTAAGGCTTCAGTAGCTAAAGTAGTACAAGTAATGCCAAAGAGCTTGCAGGTGCTCAATACTCAAGAAATTTTTGGGGATGAGGTTTTATTAGTCGGTGCGATCGGGATTGTAGAGGGAGATAAAATCACGCCAGTTCAAGTATTCTCCTCCTATTTAGGTAAGGTGAAGAAGGGCCAGGTGATTCGAATCGATACAATAAACCCCGTTTCTGTCCGTTTAAAGCCAGGCCAAAAAGCCAGTTTTCAACTCTCCCTCTTCGAACTGGAAGATTATCAGCCGACTAAGAAATGGTTGAACCGCTTTAATGCGGTTAGTGGAGTTTTTGCATTACCCTTAGCTATTACTTCTGCTGAAAATCCTGTGGCTTGGTTTTTATGGGGAATGAAGGCCGGTTCTCTGGGTTTAGATTGGGTTAGTGAACTGGATTTGAAGGACTTGTTAGGTGTGTCAGAAACGCAATGGGATTATGAATCAGCTCGCTCCTCTACTCGTACGGGAAAATGGGTGGGTGGTCGGTCTCGCATCGATGACTTTGAATATGTGTACTCGATTCAAATAAAAGTAGATTAAACGTTTTGTCAGGGATTATTCGTAATTTTGTTGGCTTATTGAATAAGAATGAAGGATTTTAAATTTGTTATAGGTTTTATCTTGTGTCTGCCTTTTGCCAGTTTGGCACAAAGCGCTTTTCCTATTCAGATAGGCCCTAAAAAGATATCAGCTGAGAGTTTCTTACAAGTATACAAGCCGCTGTTAGAGTCGGATAGCATTACCAAAGAAAATCAAGCCGCTTTTTTATCGGATTACATCGATTATCAATTGAAAATTGTCGCTGCGGAGCAGGAAAAATTAGCGGAGGAACCTGATTTTAAAGAGGAATATGCAAGTTTTCGAAAGGAACTAGCAACTCCGTATTTAGTTGATCTGCCTACCCTTGATATGCTGGTAAAACAGGCTTATCAGCGGATGAAGGAAGAAAAGAAGGTAAGCCAAATCTTGGTAAAATTAGGCGATAATCCTACGCCAGCGGATACACTCATCGCCTTCCAAAAAATTGATAATCTATATCAAAAGTTGAAAGCTGGTGAAGACTTCGCCACATTAGCCATTAAATTCTCTGAAGATGAGTTGTCTGCCCCTAAAGGCGGTGCATTAGGTTTTATTACCTCTTTGCAAACAGATTATGACTTTGAAAATGCGGTGTATTCGGTAGGAATAGGAGAGTACTCTAAGCCATTTAGGACTCCGAGTGGTTACCACATCATTAAGATTAATAACCAACGTCCTAATTCAGGAAAAATACGCTTAGCCCATATTATTGTTTCAGCTGCAGTAGATGCTCCAGCTAGTTTGCAAGTAGAGGCTAAGAAGAAAATTGAACAAGTGGAAGCCTATTTAAAGGCTGGAGAAAGTTTTGAGTTAGTTTGCAAGAATTATTCGGAAGATCCTTATTCCAGAGGACGTGGGGGTGAAATTAGACGTTGGTATTTTTCATCTGATTTAAGCGAGGAATTGCAAGATGCTTTATTTGGCTTAGAGAAGATAGGGGATTTGTCCAAACCTATTCGGACGAATTTAGGCTGGCAATTGTTTAAACTGGTCGATAAAAAGCCACTTTTGACTTATGAAGATATGTCAGAATTTATCAAGCAAAAAGTGTTGACAGACGCTGATCGCCAAGGTTTAATCAGACAAGCCTTCTTGAAGCGGGTGCGCATTGAGAATAAGGTGAAAGTTCAAGAGGCCGTTAAAAAAGCCGCTTTTGAAAGAATGTCGGTGGAACGCACCGGTTCAGAGCCTTTCTTGCAGGAAGTAATTTTCAGCGTTTTAGATAAGAACTATACGGTAGGCGATTTTTATGCACATGTGCAAGCACAGCAAAAACGTCGAATTAAATCTTTAGGTTATCTGCCTAGCGTTTCTGAGCAATCCTATTTAGAAGAGTTAATCGAGAAAGAGACTTTACAGGCCGAAGAAGCGAATTTAGAAAGTAAATATCCTGCTTTCAAGGAGCAGATGGCCGAATTCTTAGAAGGAAGTTTGTTCAGTAAAATGACGGATCGTGAGATTTTTGAAAAGTCGTTAGATTCACTAAGCCAAGCTAAATTTTACCAAGAGAACAAGGCACAATTCATGATGCCGGCACGTGTTGAAGCTAAATTAGTGGTGGCCGATACACAGAAAACGCTGAAAGAGGCTTTGGACTTATTGAAACAAAGTCCTTATCCGATGAATAAGAAATTCTCGGATATCAGCTTTGCCTTGAAAGAATCGAAATTAGAAGAGCCAGCGTCGAAATTAGCGGCGGAATTGTTCTTAACGATGGCTAAGAATGTGGATTATGTCGTTGAGATTTCTGGTCATAGAGATGCCTCTGAGGCAGATTCTCTTTCAGAAGCAAGGGTAAATAAAGTGGTCGCTTATTTGAATTCCAAAGGTATTTCATCACAGCGTATCATTCAAAAGGATGAGGCAAATCTAAAAGCGGCTTCTAAGACGGTGAAGACTAAGAATGCACGTGTTTCTTTCCGTTTCTTCTCATCTAGTATGGAAGATGTAGTTAAGCGCTTTAATGCCTTAAAGCCGGGAAGTTTAGAGGCAAAAGAAGGCTATTTTAAAAAGGGGGTATCTTCAGTTGTGGATAGTGTTGATTGGTCTTTAGGGGTTAAATCTTATGAAGCTGCTGGTAAGTTTGCTCAGGTGGAAATAAAGAAAGTAGAACCAGAGCGAATCAGATCATTTGAAGAGGCTAGGGGATTAGTGATTAGAGCCTTGCAAGAACGTCTTGAAAAAGAGTGGGTTGCTAAATTAAAGCAACAATATCCGGTTGTCATCCATACGGCAGAATTAGAAAAAATACTGAAAAATTAATTATATGAAATTGACTCGTTGGGTTTTAGGTGTGTGCTTTGTGTTGAGTAGTTTAGCTACTCATGCACAAGAAGTAGAGAATAAAAATGTACTAGATCGCATCATTGTGAAGGTAGATAATTACTTCATTCTGAAGTCAGAGGTGGAGGGTCAATACCAGCAATACATTACAAGTGGGCAAGCAAATACGCCTAATCGTTGCCAAATTTTAGAGGGATTAGTGGTCAACAAATTGATGTTAGCGAAGGCGGAGATTGACTCCGTTATCGTTGACGACAAGCGTATCGATGCGGAACTAACTAGCCGTATGGAGCAAATGGAAGGCCAATATGGTTCTGCCAAAAACATTGTAGAGGCTTATGGGAAATCGATTGCTACCTTAAAAGAGGATTTACGTTCTTCTTTAAAAGAGCAATTGACAGGCCGTAAAATGCAAGACAAAATTACTGATGATGTCAAAATTACTCCCAAAGAAGTAGCCGCTTTTTTCAACGAAATTCCGCGCGATTCTTTACCTTATTTGCCTGCTGAAGTAGAAATTAGTCACATCATTCGCCTCGCGAAGCCGAACAAGAATCAAAAAGAAGAGTTGTACGCAAAGCTTTTGGATTTCCGAAGAAGAGTAGAAAAGGGTGAAAGTTTTGAAGATTTAGCCAAAGTACACTCAGAAGATTTAGGCTCAGGAAAACGCGGTGGAGACTTAGGATTTGCAAAGCGTGGTGCTATGGTGGCACCTTTCGAGGCCGCGGCCTTACGTTTGAAACCGAATCAACTATCTGACGTAGTTGAATCGGAATTCGGATTTCACTTAATTCAGTTATTAGAAATCAGAGGTCAAGAATACCATGCGCGTCACATTCTTTTGCGCCCTGATTACCAAAAATTAGATTTGACAGAGCCTACTAAATTCTTGGATAGCATTCGAGTATTAGTACAACGCGATTCAACTACCTTCGAAAAAGCCGCTAAAGAATTTTCAGAGGACAAAGCCACGCAAGACGCCGGTGGAGTTCTTATGGATGCATCAAATGGAGGAAATCGTTTAGCCTATGATGGCACGATGGATCCGGCACTTTTCTTTGCCTTGGATTCGATGAAGGTGGGAACTATTTCAGCTCCCATTCCTTTCCGTACGGATGATGGACGTTCTGCAGTTCGTATTCTGTTTTTTAAAGCGAAGCATCCTCCACACTTTGCGAATTTGAAGGATGATTACCAAAAACTAGCTCAAATTACCCTATCACGCAAAAAGAATAACGCCATCGAAAAATGGTTCATGAAGGCGAAGGAGGATGTCTTTATCTTTATCGATGATGAGTATAAGGATTGTAGGATTCTGAGCTCGGAGGGGCAGGAGTAAACAATTTAAAGCATAGAGCATAAAGCACAAAGAATAAATTTGGAATAAAAAAAGGGGTCGAAATTCGATCCCTTTTTTTATAAATATGTTTCTGAAATAATCGCTGAAGGCGATTCCAACTCTATGCTTTATTCTTTGTGCTTTATTCTTTAAAATAATGAAAAATTTAAACAGCTACCGGCGCTTTAATCCCCGGATAAGGATCATATCCCTCCAGTGTGAAGTCTTCGTATTTGAAGTCTAAGATATCTTTCACGTTAGGATTGATTTTCATTGTAGGCAAAGTACGAGGAGTTCTAGTTAATTGCAGATCTACCTGTTCCATGTGATTGCTATAGAGGTGCGTGTCTCCTCCAGTCCAAATGAAATCTCCAAGTCCTAAATCGCAAACTTGTGCCATCATCATGGTTAACAAGGCATAAGAAGCGATGTTGAATGGAACTCCTAAGAATACATCGGCTGAGCGTTGGTATAATTGACAAGATAGTTTGCCGTTCGCTACGTAAAATTGAAAGAAGGCGTGGCAGGGCATTAAAGCCATTTTAGGCAAGTCAGCAACGTTCCAAGCACTTACAATGATGCGACGAGAATCTGGATTAGTTTTTAGGGTGTGAACGGCTTCTTTGATTTGGTCAATAACGACACCATTTGCACCTTCCCAGCTTCTCCACTGTTTTCCATACACGGGACCAAGGTCACCATTTGCGTCTGCCCATTCATCCCAAATGCGTACCCCATTTTCTGTTAGGTACCCAATGTTTGTTTCGCCATTTAAGAACCATAAAAGTTCGTGAATGATGGATTTTAGGTGTGTTTTTTTGGTGGTGACTAATGGAAAGCCCTCTTCTAGATTGAAGCGCATTTGGTAGCCAAAAACACTCGTTGTACCTGTTCCCGTACGGTCAGATTTAAACGTTCCGTTTTCCTTAATGTGGGTTAATAAATCTAAGTAAGCTTGCATATTAGGCTTCGAATTTTTCTCCGTTTAAAACTAAAGTATGAGTAATGGTGGCGCTAGGCTCTAATTGAGCGGTGGCGGAGCAATATTTGTCCATAGACATTTGGATGGCTTTCAAAGCTTTGTTGCCATCGATTGTACCCTTTAATTCAAATTGAATGTTGATGCTACGGAATGGAGTTTTCTCTGTTCCTTCAATCTTCTCCCGATCTCCTTGCACGCGAATTTGAAAGTCCTCCACGATTTGTCGTTGTTTCTTTAAGATTAAGATAACATCGATGGCAGTACATCCACCTAAACCCATTAATAAGAGCTCCATAGGTCTGGCGCCCGCATTGTGTCCTCCAATTCCTTCCGCCGCGTCGATGTGAACTGGAATGGGAGAGGAGCCTTTGGCCTCAAAATGAAAATCCTGATCTAGGCGATTTAATACTACTTCCATGCTATTTTAATTGATTCGATTTAATTTCTTTGGTCCATAAAACTTCGCCTTTTACATTGAATAATGTAATGGTCAACGTTCTATCTTTTAACGGGCCGGTAACTTCTATTTTAGAGAAGGCTCTTTCTTGTACCAAAGTCCCTTCCACTAGCGTCGCATTATAATCTTGCTTCACAGCATCCGCCTTACCAGCAGTCATCGGCGAAACGGTCAAATCATATAAGGGATAAGTGCCTTCTCGCTCTAATTTATTCAGGTTAGAGATGTGGCGATCACCGCTTAAAAAGAGTACGCCAGGGATTTTACGGTTCTTTAGTTCTTTTAACAAATATGTTCTCTCTGCCTCATAATTCGCCATGTTTTCGAATACTTTGGCAGGACTAATCACCTGTCCACCGTTGACGATAACTTTGAAACTCGCTTTAGAGGTAGACAATTGATCTAACAACCAAGTCATTTGTTTCGCACCCCAATAGTCTTTGTTCGGATCATTTAACTCGTTCGGAGCTTTATTCCAGCGGTCATCCATTAGGAAAAATTCGACGTCCGCCCACTGAAATTTACCCGTGATACCCTCATTTGGGAATACAAAATTAGGATTACCCCAGTAGAGTTTAAACATCTCAAGCGACGTATACTTTAATGGAAATGAGCGGTCTGCGTCATTTGGGCCATAATCGTGATCATCCCAAATCGCATATTGGTGTACATTCGCTAACAAGGGCTGCATCGATTTTACTGCTCTCGCGTGGTCATTGCGATGAATCATGCCAGTTCGTGTGTAATCAGGTTCACGGTAATAGAAATTATCGCCACCCCACAGCATAAAATCAGGTTTCTTCGCATGCATGGCTGCATAAACTTCATCAGCACCGCCATATCCTCTACCTGGACGGTCTGTCGCCTCTTCATTTACATAATTGCATGTCCCGAAAATAAAGGAGAAAGCAGGTGGATCTTTTCGGTATTGCCAAAGTTCCTGAGTTTGGAATTCCAAGGCATAATCAAACGCCATTTTTTTGCCATTCACGAGCACTTCGTATTCGTATTTCTTTCCCATTGAAACCTCATCTGCGATGATGCGAGCGATATAGGCCGTCGATTTCTCCGTGTGAATGGGTTCGGTTTTATGGACAGTTTTATTGCCTTTTTCCCAGTATTGAATACTCACGTCAGCGGCTTTCTCCGTTTGGACCCAAACTAAAACCTCCTTCATTTCTGAATAGCCTAACATGGGACCACTCTTGATCTGGGCCTGTAAAAACAAGGGCACAAATAGGAATAAGGCGATAAATATTCTTTTCATGTTTGTTAGATTAGTATCTTTGTGGCTTACAATTTTCCCTATGGCATATTATTCAATTCAGAACATTCCTTTAACAGATTTGGCCAAAGATTTTGGTACTCCACTCTATGTATACGATGCCGACAAAATTAGGGAAAAAATCTCGGTTTTAAGAGCCGCTTTTGAGGGAATTGATTTGACCATTAAATATGCCGTTAAGGCGAATACAAATTTATCCATTTTGCGCCTCATGCGAGAGAATGGAGTGGATATGGATGTGGTTTCACCACAGGAATTGGAGTTAGGGTTAATCGCTGGCTATGAAGGATCAAATATCACTTTTACGCCTTCTGGAGTACATTTTTCAGAAATTGAATATGCGGTTTCCAAAGGTGCCATCGTCAACCTAGACAACCTTTCTGTCTTAGAAAAGTTCGGAGCTACCTACGGATCATCGCAGCCCTGTTTGATTCGTATCAAGCCCC
>JACCDZ010538726.1_pt1 | contig 10593 bp, 9 predicted proteins | sample 7449551 | NCBI WGS metagenome assembly JACCDZ01 (sample SAMN15323452, study PRJNA562643) | freshwater metagenome | isolation source: river surface water | place: USA:Blue River Watershed | collected 2017-08-18
ACAAGTGTTTGAGGGCCAGTCGCTGTTGGTGCAAGTCATCAAAGACCCGATTGGCACCAAAGGCGCGCGCCTGTCGTCGCAAATCAGCATTGCGGGACGCTTGCTGGTGTTCTTGCCGCAAGACCAACACATTGGCGTGTCGCAAAAAATTCCGTTTGAGCAGCGCGAGGCCCTGCGCCAACGCCTCCAAGGCTTGGCCGAAGCTGCTGCGCAAGACGGCAAAACCGGCGGCTTTATTCTGCGTACCAATGGCGAAGACGCCAGCGATACCGAATTGGGTGAAGACATCGCCTACCTGCGCAAGACGTGGGCGCGCATCAAAGAAGCTTCTACCCGCTTGCCCCCTAAATCGCTGTTGCACCAAGACCTGAGCCTGTTGCAGCGCGTGCTGCGCGACTTGGTGAGCGAGACCACGCAAACCATCCGCATTGACTCGGCTGAACAATTCAAAAAGCTGCAAACCTTCGGCCAAGAGTTCATGCCCAGCGCGGTGGACAAGTTGCAGCTCTACAAAGGTGAGCGCCCCATCTTCGATTTGTTCAACATCGACGAAGAAGTAGGCAAGGCCTTGGGCCGCCGCGTGGACCTGAAGTCTGGCGGCTACCTCATCGTTGACCAAACAGAGGCGCTCACCACCGTAGACGTGAACACCGGGGGCTTTGTGGGCGCACGCAACTTTGACGAAACGATTTTTAAAACCAACCTAGAAGCGGCAGGCGCGATTGCCCGACAACTGCGCCTGCGCAACCTTGGTGGCATCGTGATTGCCGACTTCATCGATATGACGCGTGAAGACCACCGCGAGGCGGTGTTGGCCGAATTCCGCAAACAACTTGCCCGTGATCGTGTGAAGACGATGGTGAGTGGCTATTCAGCCTTGGGTTTGGTCGAGATGACGCGCAAGCGCACCCGAGAATCGCTGGCCCACATGCTGTGCGAGCCATGCCCCGTGTGTGACGGCAAAGGCAGCGTGAAAACCGCGCGCACGGTGACCTATGACATCTTGCGCGAGATCTTGCGCGAGGCCCGTCAGTTCAACCCGCGCGAGTTCCGTGTGATTGCATCGCCCGATGTGATTGACATCCTGTTGGATGAAGAAAGCCAGCATTTGGCTGGCTTGAGTGACTTCATCGGTAAGCCTATTTCCCTGCAAGCTGAAGGTGCCATGACGCAAGAGCAGTACGACATTGTTTTGTTATGACCATGAACGCATCACTTTCCATCTTGGTTTTCACGCGCGACTTAGACCGCTATTCGGTCAATATGCTGCAAGAGATTGAGCGCATGGGCCATCGCGTGCATGTTGTTCTTGAGCCCCAGTCTGGCGTGCATGCACGGGATTGGTCTGCAGACATTTCGATTGTTGAGCAGGTCAAGTTGAAAGGACGTTTTGACAAGCATGCTGCGCAAAGGTATGCCGACAATGTCCAGAAATATGCCGCTGATGTGTGTCTTTGCTATACCAGTCGTGCGCTGTCGGTTGCGCTGACGGCTCGCAAACGTCATGCATTGAATGTGCCCGTTGTGGGCACGCGCGGCGCCATTGGCGGTGTCAGTGCGTTCTATTTACAGGATTGGTTTACTTATCTGTCGCCCAGTTTGGATGCGGTGGCTTGTATGTCGCAGGCCATTGCCAACAAGCTCACACAAGAAGCGCGTCGTCTTTATCCTCGTCATCCTGGGCGTTTTCAAGCGATCTATCCGGGCTATGGACAGCTCATGGGGACACATGAGCCACCCGTTGCGCGTCATCGGTCTGCCGATGAAAAAGTTCGCTTACTGTGCGTGGCCAATGATCGTCCCATCAAAGGTTTGGCGGTACTTTTAGACGCGGTTGAAACGCATCTTCAATCCGCCAATTGGCAGTTGGACATCGTGGGGCAGTGTGGCGATGCCATTCGAAATCGCATCAAGGCGTCTGCAAAACTGTCCGCGCATGTGACTGCGCATGGCTTTCGTTCGGATGTGCCTGATTTTTTCAGGGCTGCACACATCTATATACAACCCACGTTGCAGCCAGGCGAGGGGATTGGTAACTCGATGGCTGAAGCTATGTCTTTTGGCGTGCCCGTGATCACCAGCAATGTGGGCGGAGGCATTGAGCTGACGGCTCATGAGAAAACAGGCCTTCATTTTCAAGTGGGCGACCCGCAGGCATTAGCTCAATTGATGCAGCGGCTGATTGATGATCCGATTTTGTGTGATGCCCTAGGGCTAGCTGCTGCTGACACTTTGCAAGCGCGATTCAGTTTGCGGCAAGAAGCCTCTGAATTCCTAGCGCTCTTCAACGCCTTGATTAAGAAGCGTCATCCCCAATAAGTCCGTTGTTTGTGGCGCTGTAAAGCTGGGCATACATACCGCCAGCTGCCAACAGATTTTGGTGTGTTCCCGTCTCCACAATGCTGCCAGCTTGCATGACTACGATCAGGTCGGCATGCTCAATGGTGGACAAGCGGTGTGCAATGACCAGCGAGGTGCGGCCTTGCATCAGCACATGCAGTGCGTCTTTGACGGCTTGCTCAGAGGTGGTGTCTAGGGCTGAAGTGGCCTCGTCCAAGATGAGGATGGGTGCATCTTTGTAGATGGCGCGTGCAATGGCCAAGCGTTGGCGTTGGCCGCCTGAGAGCTGGGTGGCGTTGTGACCTACCAGTGTGTTTTCTTGATGGGGTAGGCCACGCACAAAGTCGCCCAAGTTGGCGGCTTCTAGGGCTTTCCAAACGCGTGCCATGTCCACGGTTTCGCCCAAAGCAATGTTTTGAGCCACGGTGTCGTTGAACATGACCACGTCTTGGCTGACATACGCCACTTGGCTGCGCAAACTGGCCAATGACCAGTCTTTGAGGGGGATGCCGTCTAAACGCACTTGGCCTGAAGTGGGCTCTAGGAAGCGGGGCAGAAGGTTGGCTAAGGTGGTTTTGCCAGAGCCCGACGGGCCGACCAGCGCCACGGTTTGGCCCGGTTGGATCGTCAAGCTCACCGCCTTCAAGGCGGGGCTGGTGGCTGATGGGTATTGCAATGTGATGCGGTCAAAGTTAATTTCACCACGCACCTTGTCAGCCGTGTGCGTACCTTGATTTTCATCGGGGGTGTCTTTGAGCAAATCCAAGCCGCGCTCTAGCGAGGTCACACCGCGCGTGAGGCTGCTGGTGACTTCAGACAAGTGTTTGATCGGCGAAATCAACATCAGCATGGCCGTGATGAACGAGGCAAAACCGCCCACGGTCACCATGTTGCTGGTTGTTCCGCTGGTGCTTTGCCAAATAGCCAATGTGATCACGCCCGATAAAGCCATTGCCGCCAAGACCTGAATCAAAGGTGTCATGGTTGAGCTGGCAATGACAGACTTGAGCGCTAGGTTGCGCAAATTATGGTTAAGGTTGCTGAAGCGGTCTGCTTGGTTTTGCTGCGCATTGTGCAAACGCACCATGCGGTAGGCCATGACGTTTTCTTCGACCACATAGGCCAATGCGTCGGTGGCATCTTGGCTGGCGCGGGTCACACGGTCCATGCGGCGCGACAGTGTTTTCACCACCCAAGAGATCGGGGGGACGACGATGAACACGATCAAGGTCAGTTGCCAGTTCAGGTACATCAAGTAGCCAAGGAGGGCCATCAAAGTCACGCTGTCTTTTGCAAACGCCAAGGTGGTGGTGACTAACTGCGAAGCCCCCGCGTTGACTTCGTACACCATGGCATTGGTCAAGCCGCTGGCGTGTTTGGATTGAAACAAGGCAGGATCAGCTTGCATCAACTTTAGGAAAAGGCGTTGACGAAGCATCTCTAGAGATGACTGCGTCACCCGCGCAAGGCAATAGCTGGCTATGAATCCTGCTAGACCGCGAATGCCAAACAACAGCATCAGTACCACCGGAACCCGCCACAAGGGCATGTCGCCTTGTTGAAAGCCTTTGTCTAGCAATGGTTTCATCAATGCGGGAATGGCGGGCTCAGTGATGGAACCCACCAAAATGCCAGCAATCGCCAATACCAACATGCTGCGATGACCTGCAAACCAAGGTGCCACGCGCTTGAGCCTTTGGAACAAGGAATCTGACGGTGTGGATGGTGCTGTGGTGGTCATAAATACTTAGGGTTGCAAGAAACGCAATACAAGGCATTATCGCCACTCGTTCGCCACTAAAATCTGCGCATTCATTTGGCTACCCATCACACCATGACACGTCACTTTTTACGCTTCACACTTGGCTTTTTGACCGCCGGCTTGTTGGCTTTGCCAACGTGGGCGCAGTTCCGAGTCGAAGTGTCGGGCGTAGGCTTGACGCAAGTGCCAATCGCCTTTGCGCCTTTGCGTGGTGAGGAATCCTCGCCCCAAAAGACCTCAGCCATTGTGCAAGCCGACCTCGAACGCAGCGGCCAGTTCCGTGGCGTGACCGCTGGCGTGGTGGTGGACGAAACCCAACGCCCAGACATCAGCGCCATGCGTCAAAAGGGCGCGGATGCCTTGTTGACGGGCAGCATCAGTCGCATGGCTGATGGCCGTTACGACGTGCGTGTGCGCTTGTGGGATGTGGTGCGTGGTCAAGACCTCGGTGCCATGAGCTATGTGGTGGTGACTGGCGATTTGCGCTTGGCTTCTCACAAAATTTCAGACTTTGTGTACGAAAAGCTCACCGGTGACAAGGGTGTGTTTTCGACTCGCATTGCCTACGTGACCAAGGCAGGAAGCCGCTATAACTTGTGGGTGGCTGACTCGGATGGCGAAAACGCTCAATCTGCCTTGGCAAGCCCTGAGCCCATCATTTCTCCCAGCTGGTCGCCTACTGGCGGGCAATTGGCTTATGTGTCGTTTGAGTCGCGCAAGCCTGTGGTGTACGTCCACGATGTGTCCACCGGCAAGCGCCGCGTGGTTGCCAACTTCCGTGGCTCCAACAGCGCGCCAAGCTGGTCGCCCGATGGCCGCAGCTTGGCGGTGACGCTTAGCCGAGATGGCGGTTCGCAGCTCTTTGTGATTGATGCCAATGGCGGCGAGCCTCGCCGTTTGACACAATCTGCAGCCATTGACACCGAGCCAGTGTTCGCACCCGATGGTTCTGCGATTTACTTTGTCAGCGACCGTGGCGGTGCGCCCCAGATTTACCGCATGCCCGCCTCTGGCGGCCCTGCCAACCGCGTGACCTTCAATGGCACTTACAACATTTCCCCATCGATCAGCCCTGACGGCCGCTGGTTGACCTATATCTCTCGCATTGGCGGGGCGTTCAAGCTCCATGTGATGGACATCGCCAGCGGAAACGTGGCCGCCATCACAGACACCAGCCGTGATGAGCGCCCTAGCTTTGCCCCCAACAGCCGCTTGATTGTGTATGCGACCCATCAAGATGGTCGTGAAGCCTTGATGACCACCACGCTCGATGGCCGCATCAAAGCCCGTTTATCTGGCCAAGGCGGTGATTTGCGTGAACCCAACTGGGGCCCGTTCAGCAAACCCTTGCCTTAATTCTTTGTCCACTTTTTTGAATCGACTTTTATGAAAAAACTTCTATTGCTCGTGTCCATCGCGGCCGTCTTGTCTGGCTGTGCTTCTGGCGTCAAGCTAGATGATGTACAGGTGGATGACCGCTCCAACGGCGCTAACGGCCAAATGGGCGGTGTCAGCAGCTTGAACGCGCGTGGCTTGGGTGCCATGGAAGGCATCAAGCAAGGCCCAGTGGGTGTTGAACACATCATTTACTTTGACCTCGACAGCTACACCGTCAAGGGCGAGTACCAAAGCGTGCTCGAAGCGCATTCACGCTACCTGCGTGCGGACCGCAACCGCCGTGTGAACCTCGAAGGCCACACCGATGCACGTGGCGGCAGCGAGTACAACCTGGCATTGGGCCAAAAGCGCTCTGACGCCGTGCGTCGCGCCCTGAGCGCCTTAGGTGTGCCTGATGCACAAATGGAAGCGGTGAGCTTTGGCAAAGAAAAACCAGTGGCTCAAGGCTCTGACGAATCCGCTTATTCACAAAACCGCCGCGCTGCGCTGAACTACCAATGACATTGAGCTCTTCTTTTTCTATCCGCGCGGTAGCCTTGGCTGCTGCCATGCTGGTGTCTGTCAGTGCCCAAGCTGGCTTGTTTGAAGATGACGAGGCACGCCGCGCCATCCTAGATTTGCGCGAACGCGTTGAGCGTCAAGGCCAAGAAATTCAAAACTTCCAGCGCAGCTTGCTCGAACAGCAAAACCAGTTTGAAGCCTTGCGCGCCGAAACAGCTCGCCTGCGTGGTGAAAAAGAAGAATTGACGCAGGAACTGCGCCGCCAGCAAGAGCTGTCTCAAGGCGTGGACGACCGCTTGAAGAAGTTTGAGCCCACCAAAGTCAAGGTGGATGGCGTTGAGTTTGTGGCAGACCCCGCAGAAACCAAGGCCTATGAAGACGCTTTGGCCATCTTCCGCAAAGGTGAGTTTGGTGCGGCCAGCACGGCGTTCAATGATTTCATCAAACGCAACCCCAAAAGTGGCTATGCGTTACCTTCTTTGTTTTGGCTCGGTAACGCCCAATACGCCAATCGCAACTACACCAGCGCCATTGGTAACTTCAATGCATTGATCAGCAAAGCGCCCAGTCATATGCGTGCAGCAGATTCCATGCTCTCGGTTGGCAACTGCCAGTTAGAGCTCAAGGACATCAAGGCCGCGCGTAAAACCTTCAATGACTTGGTGAAGGCGTATCCCCACACCGAGGCTGCAACTGCAGCTTCTGAGCGTTTGGCGAAACTCAAGTGACCGAGCTCGCTGCGCTTTCTAAAGAGGTCCTTGGGGCCTTTTTTCTTGGTGGCTTGTGCCTTGGCATCATCAGCCACCGCACCCACTTTTGCACCATGGGTGCTATTTCGGACGTGGTGCATTTAGGCGACTGGACCCGTGCGCGCCAGTGGGCCCTTGCCATTGCCGTGGCCATGTTGGGCTTTGCCGCGTTGACGGACTTCGGGCTAATCGACTCCAGCAAAACCCTCTACGCCAACACTCGTTTGATGTGGTTGTCTACTGTGGTGGGCGGCGTGATGTTTGGTTACGGCATGGTCATCGCCTCGGGCTGCGGTAACAAAGCCTTGGTGCGCATTGGCGGCGGCAACCTGAAATCAGTGGTGGTGTTTGTGGTCATGGGCATCAGCGCATTTGCCACCTTAAAAGGCATCACGGCGGTTCTGCGCGTCAGCACCGTGGACACCGTGTTCATTGACATGCCCGCGGGCGTGAGCTTGAATTCGCTTGGCATACCAGGCGCAGGTTATCTGTTTGCCACACTGCTGCTGCTTTGGGTACTGCGTGACAAAGATTTTTGGACGTTCAATAGCTTCTTGGCTGGCGTAGGCGTGGGCGGTGTGGTCGTTGCCATGTGGTGGGTTAGTGGCCATTTGGGTTTTGTGCCAGAGCACCCCGAAACCTTAGATGCTGTTTACGTGGCCACGAGTTCAGGCCGCATCGAAGCACTTAACTTTGTGGCTCCAATCGCCAACACGTTGGATTGGCTGATGTTCTACAGCGATGCCAGCAAGGTTTTGACCACCGGTGTCATGGCTGTGTCGGGTGTTGTGTGTGGTGCAGCTTTGTCAGCCCTTCATAGCAAGACATTCCGCCTTGAAGGCTTTGCAAATCCCCGCGATTTGGGCCAACACCTCTTGGGCAGTGTCTTGATGGGTGTGGGTGGTGTCACCGCTATGGGCTGCACCATTGGCCAAGGTCTAAGCGGCATGTCGACCTTGAGCTTGAATGCATTTTTGGCGTTAGCAGCCATTGTGCTGGGGGCTGTGGTGTCCTTGCGGCAGCAGGCTGCACGACTCGAGCGCAGCACTTGTGTCTGACGCTGCCTTGAATGACCGCCGCTTTGGCGGCTTAGCTCGTTTGTACGGCTTAACAGGTTCAGAGCGCATACGCGCTGCCCATGTGGTGGTGGTGGGTGTAGGTGGCGTGGGCTCTTGGACTGTAGAGGCCTTGGCCCGAAGTGGGGTGGGGCGCTTGACCCTGATTGACCTCGACAACGTTGCCGAGTCCAACATCAACCGACAGATTCATGCACTGGACGACACGGTGGGTATGGCCAAGGTCGAAGCCATGCGTCAGCGCATTGCCCACATCAACCCCGACTGCGTAGTGACCTGCATTGAAGACTTTGTGGAGCCTAGCAACTGGCCTAGCATTTTGGATGGCGCTGGCGTGGATGCCGTGGTGGACGCCTGCGACCAAGTCAAAGCCAAAACGGCTATGGCCGCATGGGCCATTCAGCACAAAGCTTTGTTCATCACGGTGGGTGCTGCTGGCGGCAAGCGCTTGGCGCACAAGGTAGATATTGATGACCTGTGCAACACCAGCCACGATCCATTGTTGGCCAAGTTACGTTACAACTTGCGTCGCGAGCATGGCGCTGCGCGTGATGGCAAGAAAATCGGCGTGGCCTGTGTGTTCAGCCGTGAGGCTGTAGCACCTCCTGACGAAAGCTGCAACATCTCGAACAATGCGCAAGGCGACGGCTCTTTGAACTGCAGCGGATATGGCTCGGTAGTCAGTGTCACGGCTACGTTTGGCCAGTGCGCAGCAGGATGGGTTTTTGATCAAATTTCTTCACGCCCATTGCCAAAACACTAAAAATTGCGTTATACTTTTAGGCTTCGCAGGGTACGATACAAACGTTGAATACCAAGCGTGATGGGACCATAGCTCAGTTGGTAGAGCAGCGGACTTTTAATCCGTTTGTCGTGGGTTCGACCCCCGCTGGTCCCACCAAAATCCTAAAAAAGACTTAGAGAAATCTAAGTCTTTTTTTTTGGTCCAAAAATTCACATTCGACGAGTTCTTTCTTGGGTTACGGCCATTCCATCTTTTTAGCGGAAAAACCAATTCATTCTATATATTATCGTTTTTAATAGAAATACGATTAATCTTATGTAAACATGACAGATTTAATGAAAAGCGATCGCAAACATCGCTAGGGCGTTACACGTCGTTATAAACGGGCGTGCAAAAGTCAGGACTTAGATGAACTAAGTCCTGCCTCTGATCGACAAAGAAACAAAGCGCCTTAAGCCATGGCATGATTGCCAGACAGATAGCTGGCGTAGTTGTCGGTCAGTTGGTTGTAGGCATCGGCGGCTTCGCCAAACTTGCTTTGCTTTTGTAGGAGCCAGCCATAGTTAAACCAAGCCACGTGTTTACGATCATCCTTGCCGTGCTGCAGCCATTGACGATACAAGTCGATCGCTTCTTGGTATTGGCCTGATGCTTGTAGCATGTCGGCAGCTTGTGTGAGTTCGTCTAGGGTAAAGCTGGTCAGCTTGGCGCCTGATAAGTGGTGATTTGACATGAGTTTCTCCTAAAAATGTCGGTCTGTGCCACTATCATGCACAATCTGTGCCAACAAATAATTGACATGTGTAACTTAAAAATATGAACAGCAAAACGTTAATATTTGTAGCGCTGCTCCCTCTTGCCTGGGCAGCTCAAGCCGCTGAAATGGCCACGTTTGACGAGGTGCGCGCCCAATATCAGTCATACAAAGACCCCACGCGTGTGTCGTACCTGTACAACCGTTGTGCCGCTTTACAGCTCAATGTTGCGGCGCTGTTGTCTCGAAAAGGCCAAACCAAAGGCGCCAAAGACTTTGAGGCGCTGGCGCAGCATTACATGGTGCTGTCTGAAGCAAATGAACGTGAAATTGATAAAAAACGTGGTCTCAAAAGCAAAGACTTGATACAAACCGTGCATCGCAATGTGGGTGTGGTGTCTGAGGTTTATAGCAAGAGGCTTAAAGAAAACTTTGCCAAACGTGGCGACTACATCGTTGGCGATGCGCAGCTAGAAACTGAACTCAATGAATGTGTGGCGGTTGACATCTTTGTCAAAAAAGCCATCAGTGGGCAGTAATCATCATTGCTTTTTAATTTTTTATAACTACTTTTTGGCGGCTTAGAACCTAATAAAGGCACGTAGGTGGGGGATTAAGGATGGCGCATTTATTGCTATCTAGTAATTCCTAAAGTATTTGGAAGTATTGACGAATCCAATGATTCGACAATCCCTCAACGCTGCCTCGATGCCCTTAAAAACAATAAAAAATCTGACGGTCGACGCTATTGCACGATGGTCAGGCCAAGGCAACAAAAATTCAGATGGTCTCCAGTCTGTGCTGGATATTCTCGTCTCGTCTCAAGAGATGGGATGCCAGCTCGTGCGCGATGGCCAAGATGTCATTCGGATTTATCCGGATGGCAGGGTTGAGCGCGTCGAAGGCTTGCTCGAAGGTCTCGATCTTGTTCAGCTAGAACAGCAATTTCCAGCGCAATTGGCGCAACTTCAGGCACTGTTAAACGGACAGCACGAGCCGGAGGCCTTATTCCAGCTGGCTCAAGCTGAAGTCACCGAACCAGTCAGCGCGGTTGATACCCCCAGCGAAACACCTGCACCTAGTGTCGATAAATTGGTCGCCCGAGTCGCCGAAATCAGCGGTTCGGCTACTGTGGTGCGTAATGGCTTAGTCATTCAGTTGAACTTCGGCGATGCCATTTATGTTGGTGACATTGTCAGTACGGCCGACAACGCCAAGCTCAAGCTCACATTGCTTGACACCTCCCAGCCCAACCGTCCCGGCAGTTC
>JACCDZ010031436.1_pt1 | contig 10589 bp, 8 predicted proteins | sample 7449551 | NCBI WGS metagenome assembly JACCDZ01 (sample SAMN15323452, study PRJNA562643) | freshwater metagenome | isolation source: river surface water | place: USA:Blue River Watershed | collected 2017-08-18
GCAGGAGTTTCAGCAGGAGTTTCTGGTTCAGCAGTTTCAGCAGGAGTTTCAGCAGGAGTGTTTTCTGGTTCAACAGGAGTTTCACCTAAAATTTTATCTGTTATTTTATCCATTTTTTGAAAAGTTTCATCAATTCTTTTTTCAACTTCGGTTTTTGCGTTAATTTTAGTAGCCATGATTTTTTAAATTTATTATTTATAATTAATATTATTTTAAATTATTTGATTATTAAAATATAATTAAAATGGTAAATTAATAACCATTTCTTTGTCTATTTCTATTTTCTTCGTTTTTTGAAAAATAATAATTAAATAATTCATCAGTTGTCATTCCAACTGCGTGCATTTTATTGAATAAAAAATGTAATTCATCAATTAATTCCATTTTTAATTCTTTTTTGTCATTTTCTGTATGGTTATTAAATACCATATCTTTAACTTTTGAATTATCTTTTTTCCAAGGTTTCCATACAGCAGAACCAATTCCGTCTTGTATTCCACCAAGAGCATTCATTCCTTCATGAATTTCATCAATTTGTGCATGTTGATTCCATTGAAAAAATTTAACCATTTCAGTCAAAGGTCCATTTCTCATTCTTTCAAAATCATAACCATATACATTTTCTTGTATATCTTTTTGAAGCATGAATAAATCGTTTAATGTATTTTTCGATTTTGAATACAAATCTTTAATTTCAAGATTTGAACATACTGCTGGAATTTCTTTGTTCATTTTTATTATATTTATTATTTGTTACTTTTTCTTGGATTAACTTTTCTAATTTTGGAATAATTTGTAAATAACAAAATTCCGAATGTCCTTTGAATATTTTTCTTTGGGCTATTAATTTCTTTTCAACTCTTACAAAAACACCATCTTCATTAGTATCATAAACTTGACCTCTTGGACCAAGAGTATAACCCAATTTTTTGTATTCCTTCCATTTTTGTTCTTCAACAATATTTAAAGGTCTACCAATATCAGTATTCATTTTTATGAAATCTACTTTCTTTTCAGGTGAGATTCCATTTGTAATCATTGAATTTGGATATAGACCAGAAAAATCTAATCCACTACCAAAATCAATAATTTTTTTAGTTGGTGGTTTAACATAACCACCTTGATAATTTCTTTTTACAACATTATTAAATTCTGATTCCAAAAGAAATATATTTTTATTTCGGAGTTCATTATATATTAATGCTTCAGAAATTGAATTTTGTGATATTTTTAAATAAGGTATTCCGTTGAAATAAGATTCAAAAAAATCAACATCATATAAATTTGTGGCTTTATGTAATAACATAACTAATATAGTATCTATTAAACCATAAGCTACAAACTTATTATAATTTTGATTATATAAAGTACGTAAGTTACCATCGTACATTACTTTATTTAATCCCAATATTAAATTAGAAACATTTGAAAGTGCATAAGAATCCAAACTATTGTATATTAACGAATCTTTAAATAATTGCATATAATCAATAATAATTCTATGCATTGGAAAATTAACACTTATTTCTGATTCATCTTTTAATGTAAATTTTTTGGTTATTGTTTTAAATTTAGGAGATGCTTTCTTAATATCGATACCTAAATTTTTACATCTATTAAATATGTAAACCCAGTCAAAAGTTACAAAATTCCAACCTATTATTGAATGAAAATAATTATTGATACATTCAAGAAGTACATTAAGCATTTCAACTTCAGTATCAAAAACTCTTATCTTAAAATCAAAATCGTATTTATTTTTAAAATCTCCAAGCGAACTTAGAACCATATTTTTTATACTTTCTAAATCATTATCTGAAAATTCAGGTTGATTTGGATTTTTAACTGCAAAAAATATTGAATTAAGATTTATATCCGTAAATGATATTGATAATATTCTGTTTTCAGCTTTTTCAGCAGATGAATAACCAAATTCATCCGTAATTTCTGTTTCAATATCGACAGAATATGGAAGAGGCATAACCAACTTAGATATTTTTTCATAAATATCGGGAAATTCATTTTTCAATTCATAATTAAAAAATTCATTGATATTATGTTTATTAAAATATTTTGTAGGTTCTCGTTTTATTAACGAATTATTTTTAAAAGAACGTAAATTTGGTATTATTCCTGAATCATAAGATTCACAAGCGACATATTTATAATAACCATATTTTAATGGTGCGGTTATTATTTCAATTTGATTTTTTTCATTTACAAATGATATATCAACACCTTCTTTATTTTGAGTATAATCAATTACCATGTATTATTTTTAAATGATTAAATGATTTTATTTAATAAAGTCTGGTACTTAAATAAGTACCAGACTTTATATTACTTTGATTTATTCAAATCTTCTTTAGCTTTTTGGATTTCTTTTTCTTTTGCATTCATTGCTTTTTGAAAAGAATCATCATTTTGTTTGTGTCCATTAAGGTCTTCGTATAAAGGAACAATTTTTTCTTCCTCTTTTTTTTCTGGAGTATTCATGATTTTAAGTATTAGTTGTTAATATTAAATTAGTTGTTAATTCTAATGATGAAATTAAATTACATTGATTCAATGAAATACTAATAATTTCTACTGGAATTAATTTATTTACATCATTTAATCCGTTCGATGTATTAATCCAGATTTTTCCACTTATATAGGTTGAATTAAGCGTATGGTTTATTATGTTATCACCTACAGTAAGTTGTAAATTATCGAATAATTGTGTTTTTTCACTTAATTTAATTAATTGATTTGCTATTGAATAATAAAAAATACCATTAATATTATAATATCTATTTAATTCTATTGTATCTGGAAAATCACTTAAATAAATAATTTCATCTGAAATTTCCAAATCAGAATTAAATAGATGTCGTGTTATATTATTTATCCCTAATAATATCAATTTATTGGTTGAACGCAATTCCAAAGGAATACTTTCTAAAATAATAGTACTTTCAACATTATAATCACCTGAATGATATTTCCATCCAATTGGTGTTAAAATAAATGTTACTCCCAAAGGAAATACAGTAATTAAACTACCAATATTTTCTGTTGTGTTATTTAAGTCTTCAATTAATGTACTATAATCTTCTGATATTATACCATTAATTTGTTTATTTGATAATAATTGACGTAAACTAATTGGTTCTGATAAATTATTTTCAAATAAATAATGTTCATCAATATCCTTAACAAAAAATATTAATCCAGGGTATCTATAAATCATTAATAATTCATTATCAATTGTTGATAATGAATTTATTGTAAATCTTGGGTCTAACGGATTTTGTGAATTTCGAGTTAAACCATAAACTAAATATTCTGTTTGTTTCATGATTTTTAATTAAAAATATTAGTTTTATTCAATTTTATAAATATTGGAATTATTTTTATCTGGAGATGACAAATAGAAAAATTTAGCCCCCGAATAATTTAAATTAATTAACTCATTTGGTAAAGTGTATGAATGCAATAATTTTTCCGTATATGTTATTCCATCAACCGAATAATGTAATTTAAAATTAAAATATGCTGGATGAGGGTCCTCTTCAGGAAAAATATTTAAATCATACCAAATATAAATATTATAAGTTCCATCACCATTATCAGTAACATAATTTATTATATATGGTATTGATGTAAAATTTAATGGGTTGGTTACATTCCAACTATTTACATCATTAATATCTCCACCCTTATATTGTCCAAAAGGAATAAAAGTAACACCATCAGATAAAAAACCTGAAGCAACATCACCAATTTCTAAATAATTTCCAAAATTTATATTCGCTTTATAAATTGTTAATTTACCAAAAGGAATTATTCTAGTATCATTTTTAAAATCAGACATTAAAGTTTTCCTAACTTGGCGTTCCATACCTATAGTTAAGAAATATTTATCATTTTCAGTTGATTCAGATACAATATTTAATTGTAAAACTTTGTTGATTATTTTTCTAAACATGATTAATCTTGTGTGTCATTAGTTATTTTCTTCAGATAATTGTGCTAGAATATCATTAATAAATGACATTCCATTATATAATGTTGCTTGTGCAACTTCAATTCTTTTCAATATACCACCATATTTTGCTGTAAAAATAACACGTAAATAATTTTCGTTGATAAGTTCATATGAAACAACACCACTCCCAATTTCATCAATATCAACACCTTCATAAACATTCATTATATTATTTGGTACAAACATATAATTGAATTCAAATATTTGTCCATTTTGATAATAATCACTTATTGGATTTGGTGTTACATTTGAATAAAAACAAACTTCTGTGTTTGGTGGTAATTGTAAAAAGAAAGGTATATCTAATATTATAATAGCTGTTGATAATCTATCATCCAATGGAGATTGTAAAAAAGCACCTGTTGAAACGTGACTAGAATAACCAACACCATTTATAATAGATTGTAACCAATAAGAATTTGGTCCAGTAGGATTTACTTTAAATGTTGTTGACATAGTATCTGCTTCATTTATTGCAATGTTATTAAATTTTGCAACACTAAAAAATTCTATTTGGTCACCATCCATAGATGTTATATCATAAGATGCTAAAATACTAATATCACCACCTAAATAAAATCCCTCAATATACATATTATCAACAATACCCTTTACGTAATCGTTAATTTCTAATGTATCTTCCGAAGTATTTCCAACAACTTTAAAAACATGTAATTCATTAATTTTTATTATATTAGTTACTGAATTTCCTGAATTTCCTGAATTTCCTGAATTTCCTGAATTTAATAATTCCTTTATGTTTTGTAATTCATTAATTAACCAACTTAATGAATTTTTTGTTTTACCATATTTACTTGAAGAATTAAACAAATCAAATTGAAAATTAACAAGTTTTGATTCAGTAAAACTACCTAAATCAATAACACCAAAATAATAATTAATTGATTTACCATAATATGTCAGTGTTTTTATATTATCATAATTTTCATTATCAATAACATAATTTAAACAATCACCCAACATTGATACATTCATATCAATTACTCTATCATCAATATGCAATTTTATTGTAGAATTTTCATATAGTGGTTCTGGAATACCAATAATATAAATATTATTATTTCCATTAACAAAAAATTTAGTATCTTTAACAAAAATATTTAAATCATTTGATGTTACCAAATTTTCATTATCAGTTATATTATCTAATATAGTTAATATATTTGAAGGATTATTGTTTGGTAATTTATATGTTATTACAGGTTCGAACAATTCATAATTTTCAATGATTAAATTCATTATATCATAATCTAAATTATAATTTAATGTAAATTCATTTGGAATATATGGATTACCAAAATTATCATTTTTAATTACATCAACATCTTGAAAAACTTTACGTAATATTATGGATTGTATATTACTAAACATAAATTGGAATTCAACAAATCCCAATGTATCAGAAGTTATTGTACCATTATATTCCGTTACTGTTCCAGTTTTTGATGTTACAATAACTTTAGGTGTAAAACCTGAAATTCTATCACTTTCAGTTATTTGATAATCAATTCTAAATTTAGTTAACCTATTTAGGAATATTGATTTTCTTTCACCAACAACATTATATTCATCAAAATCCGTAATTATTACATTATAATATTCTGGATTTTTATATGTTGGTTTTATTACTGGATATAATAAATTATCTAAAATTTCCTTAATCGGTTTATTAAATAAATTTTGCATCCATGGAAAATATGATAATATTCCATTATTTGCATTACTAGTATTAAAAGTTGTTAAATTATCTGCATAATCTTTAGGTACAATATGTTTATCATCTGTTGGTGTTACAGTTTTAGCATTTATGATTTTGTTACCTCTAAAATCTAAACTTTTAAATATTTTCTTGATTTTCATTTCAAATATGTTTGTTAAACTTATTTAACATTAACTACTCCCGTTAATAATACTGGTAATGAATTTTCTTCAAAAGATATTTCATAAGGTGAACCATTATTATCAACTAAATCTTCACGTTTTTCTATATATGCTTCAACAATTTCTTGATTATTTAATTTAATTAATCCATTACTATCAATCACATAAGAACCTTCAGAATCGAATTCAAAAGTTCCCAATATAACTTCAAATATTGGATTTTTAATATCTGTATAAATTATTATCGAAGAAACATTATTGAAAATATATCTATAAGTAACAGAATCACCAGCAATTAATAACCAATAATTTTCATAATCTAAAGGATTATAATTTATTGGAACATCTTGTTTTGCTTTATATATTTTACCACCTAAATAAACAACCGTATCTTTTGACCAAGTTTCATTAACTTTATATTGTTCAATAACAAGTCTTGAAATTTCTCTTTTCCAATGTGAAATTTCTGAACCATCACCACTAAACAAATAATAATTAGCTTCTTCGTCCTTTACCCATACAGATTTATGTTCAAAATTATAATTTACATTAAAATTTGTTAAATCCGATAAACTATTTACTATTGAATCCTTAACTAATGGACCCTTAAAAATGAGTTCTAATTGAGATAATTGTAATTGTTTTTTTGGAAAATTCATTTCTAAAATATTAGGGTAAATTTAATTTATTTTTAATAAAATGAAAACCAGTGTAGTTAAACACCGGTTTCCATTAAAATTTTATTCAATCAATTAAAGCATTTTTAAAATGTCATTAATTGTTGAAGAGTTAGCTAATTCTGATGCAATATCAGCAGTTTCGTCATCTAAATTTCCGAAAACATCAACTTTTCCATTTTCTAATTCTTCTAAGAAGGCATCGTTTGCATCGATTTCATCATCAAAGTTAGAAACTTCAACATCAACTTGCATTGGTTGAGCTTGGATAGCTTGTTGAACAGCATATTGTAATGGTGTTCCTGTAGCTAATTGTTCAACAACTTGCTGTTTGATTTGTTGTTTTTGTTGAGGAGTTGTTCCAGGTAAAGCAGCAATAGCACTATTTAATGCTTCTTGAATTGACATACCCTTAACTCTGTTAGCTTCAATAGCTTTATTAGTTTCAGCTAATAATTTTGCTTTGTTTTTGATAACATTAACGCCTAATTCTTTATGTAAAGCAATTTTAGCTTTTAACAATTTGATTTGTTTAATGTTAGCTCTAATTTTGAAGTTGATATTACCTCTTGTTTTTGCATTTGGAGCATTTTCAGCAGCAACCAATAAAGCTTCATTAGCTTTAGTTATTTCTGCAATTTTAGCTCTAAAGGCTTTTCTACGAGCTTCAAGAATTTTATCTGAAGTTGTTAAATTTCCGTTTTTAACAATATCAGCAATTCTATCAGCATTTTCAGGAGAAACTGAACTTAAATTAGCATACATCACTTTAAGGTTTTTCTTATTTTTAGCAGCAACAGCTCCTTTGTAATAAGCTAAATCCTCTTTAGATAATGATTTCAAATAAACTTTAGTTTCAACATTGAAAGATTTTAAACCTGCTAAAACCTGATTTGGTTTTTCAAAAGAATTTACACCAACAGCTTTACCGATTTCGGCAAATTGTTGCAATTCAGCTGCTGTTTTATCAGCATTAGCTCTAAGTTTTGTTTGATCGATTTTCAATCGAGCTAACTTATTTTTTGCTTTATTTGTTAATTCAGATTTGATTTTTGCTGGTGTTTTTCTAGCAACAATTTTTTTGTTAACTGTTTCCTTAGCTTCAGCTCTTGATGCATCTCTTGGTAAGATAATTGAATCTCCCCACATTATTGTAACATAAATACCTCCAGGAATTTTATATTCTTTTTTAACAGAAGAATTAAAAGGTACAGCTACAGATTTTAAGTTGGCAATATCTGTTTCTGTATTACCTGTTGCTTTATCAGCCAAGATAATAAATGTTAAAATGTTGTCTTCGTTTGTGAAAGTTTCAATATCACTAGCTGATAAACCAGCCATAAAAGTTTCAACATCACCTCTTGCATTAACATTGAAATCAGCAAATGATTTATAACCACTGATTTTAAATGCAGGTGATTTTTTCAAACCTTTAGCACCTTTTTTGTTATTCACAGATGAATAATTGAAAATTGCTAATTTACCTAAAATGTCAGGTCTTGATGCAATCATATTTAAGATTGCTCCATTTAATCCATGTCCAGCTAAACAAGCTTTTGGATTAGCTAATAAATCTTGTGTTACTTGTACTACGTACTCTTTTCTGGTTAATCCCATTTTAATTTAATTTTTAAATTGTACAATTTTTTTGACACTACGTCGATTGATACCTTCTCACAATAAAATTGCTCAAAATTTGTTATTTCTCAAAACTCGCGAAATTTTAAAAAATAATTAGGTTCTTTTTAGAACGCAAATTTTCGTACGGTATTTTTATTTATAAAAGGTTAATTTTGGATATTATTCAATTAATATTATCGAATATTATTAGCATTACCACCAACTATTTGAACCTTTAATTTATTATTTAATGCTGAATTTGTTCCACTAATAGCTGAAATAATTTGTTGTAATAAAGCTAATGCTTGTTCTTCAAATTCAGATATATTAGTTTCTTTTGTTTTTGGTTTGTTTTTGATATTATTTTTATTATCATTTCTAAATCCAAAAACATTAGAAGCTTTTTCAACAAATGTTGGTTCTGTACTTCCTGTTGATTGATTATTAGAAACTGCTTGATTTTCTTTAACCATACCTAATAATTCAGTTAATGATTCAACAGCAAGTCTTAAATTTTCACCGTTATTTTGTGTAACTAAATTTCTTATGTTTCTTTCAAATAATGTAGCCTTATTAATATCAATAGAATTGATGTTTTTTGCTATATCACCAAATTGATTTTTTATTGTATTTAAATTTGCTTGTATTTTTTTCCATCTAACATTATCAGATAAATTATGCATGAATTTTTCCATTATTCCATTCAAATCTGTTATTTGTTTAGTATCAGCATCTTTAAAAGCTTCATTAAATTTGATAATACTTTCTATACTATCTGTTATTAAATCGTTATCAAATTTACTGATATGTCTAAATACGTAATCAAAAGTATTTGTTAATAATACCAATGAATTACTAAATAATCTCATCAATTCAGGATTTGAAACCATTGGTATTGAAGCATAAGTTTTTACAGAATCAGCTAAAGGTTTAAAAGCATTACCTAAATTTGATAATACTTCAATTCCTCGCATAGCAGCACCAGATTTAAATGGATTTATCAATGTTTTACCACCAATATTAAAAGTCGATGTATCACTACCTAAAATTAACAATGGATTTATTAAACACTCTAACATACTTGATAAATTAATTCCAACTCTAAGGAAATCATCTTTTGTTAAAGTTCTAACACCTTTCAGTACTAATTTACCATTTTCAACACCATACTCAAAAAATTGCATGTTAGCCATCATTTGAATAGTTCTTGCTATTCCAGTAGAAACATTCATTAATTGAGCAAGTGCTTTAATACCAGGTTGAGATTCTTTTAATTTATCTTCATTTCTAGATAATACATTTGAAATTGTATCTACAAATAATCCCATTGTTGAACCGAATGAAGATATTTTATCAGATTTAATATCCAATGATGAAATCAATCTTAATGCAACACCAGCTAACAAAGCTGAACTAAAAACAGGAATCAATAAAGCAACACCAGCAGCAGTTCCAGCTAAATCCCAACTAATTAAATCCCACATTACCTCAACTAAATGTTTAGCTGAATCTCCAAATATTGTTATTTTATTTGAATCTATTGTTATTTTTGAAATTAACGCAAGAACCAAAGCACCTAATAAAGCACTACTAGCTATTGGGAAAAATAATATAGCACCAACTAATCCAGGAACAGCAGGTAAAGCTAACGAAGCAAAACCAGCTGTTAATGTTCCAGCAGATAACATAAAATTAATAACTTTTGAAGTATCAAATTCCATATTTGAAATTGCAGCTAATGATGTTGCAGCTAATATTGTTGCAATTGCAATTGGAATAAATAATGTTGCACCAACTAATCCAATTACAGCAGGAACAGTTAATAAAGCAAATCCAAAAGCTAATATACCAGCTGATAACATAAAATAACCAACATTTGTTGGATTAAATTCAAGTGCTGAAATAGCAGCTAAAGATAATCCAATTAATAATGATGAAGCAGCAATTCCAACCATAGTTAAAGCACCTAAACCAGCAAGAGCTGCTACTGCTGGTATTCCAATAGCTACCATTACTGCAGTTAATCCAATAATAATACCACCAAACATTAAAGCATCTTCAATAGTAAAATTAGTTTTCTTGAAAATATAAAGTGCTCCAGCAATTAATACAATCCCACCACTCAACATTAAAAATGATGCTCCTTCCGTACCTTTGAATAATTTCATTACCAAACCAAGACCACCTAAGAATAATAATGTTTTTCCTAAAGCTTCCCAAGGCAATTCATTAATAGCATACATAGCTAATACCATTATACTAAAACCGAAAGCAAATGAAACCATACCATTTTTAGGTCCCATTTTATCAAAATTAAATAAACGCATTACCAATCCTAAACTACCAATAAAAAGTATTCC
>JACCDZ010161856.1_pt1 | contig 10587 bp, 7 predicted proteins | sample 7449551 | NCBI WGS metagenome assembly JACCDZ01 (sample SAMN15323452, study PRJNA562643) | freshwater metagenome | isolation source: river surface water | place: USA:Blue River Watershed | collected 2017-08-18
CACGCGGTCCTTGTCGTCGCCGAAGGTGGTGGAGCGGAACCAGATCGCGCCGCCCTGTTCGTAGGTGTGGCCGTTGGCGGTCAGGCGGGCAACAGCGCGTTCGATGGAGCCATCGGTTTCCAGCGTCTTTTCCGAGAACCACTCATCATAATGCACGCCGAACTCGCCCAGATCCTGGCGGATGTCGCTGAGGATGCTGTCCAGCGCGGCACGGAAGAATACATCGTAGCCGTCACTGCCGAGTAGGGTGCGGGCATTGGCGATGAGGCCGTCGATATGCGTTTCCTTGTCGCCGGAAATGACCTCGCCAGCGGCATTCTTGACAGCGTCCGCGGGGACGCCGGCAAACAGATCGGCGACCGGCTTCACCAGCGTCGCGCCGTGGCTGGCGGTGACACTGGCGGCGATGTCGCGGATGTAATCGCCGCGATAACCATTGCTCGGGAACACGAACACCGCGCCGGCGGCAATGCCGGACTCGACTGGATGCGATTCGACATAACGCAGGTAGGTCGAGGTGGCGAGGATGGCCATCTGACGGCCGGCATCGTTCACATAATATTCGCGTTGCACATCGTAACCCACGGCATCGAGCAAGGTGGCTACGGTCATGCCGTAAGCAGCACCGCGACCGTGGCCCACATGCAGCGACGAGGTCGGGTTGGCCGAGACGAATTCAACCTGCAGCATTTGCTGGCGGCGCGGTGTGCGGCCGAAGTCGGCGCCCGCGGCGAAAATTTGGCCGAGCACGGCAAATTCGGTGGCGCCGGCGAGGAAGAAGTTGATGAAGCCAGGGCCGGCGATGTCGACCTTGCTGACAATGTCATTAGCCGGCAGCGCAGCCACGATGGCTTCGGCGATGTCGCGCGGCTTGCGGCCAGCGGCTTTCGCACTGGCCAGTGCGAGGTTGGTAGCCCAGTCGCCATGCGCCTTGTCGCGCGTGCGATCAAGCTGGATGGCCGGGCTGAAGTCTGCCGGCAGCACGCCGTCGGCGCGCAGAGTGTCGAGGGCGGTGGTCAGCAGGTGTTCAAGAGCAAGCTTCATCATCTATTCCAAAGCGGGTCGCGCACGCAGGTGGTCACCTGCATAAGTGGGCGCGATTGTACCAATAAAAAAGGCGAACACCCGTTTCCGAGGATTCGCCTTTTTGCGATCACCGTTACAGTGACCGGCCTCTGCAAGTGCTTACTTGGAGAAGCTGCGAGCGCCAAAGCGCTGCTTGAACTTGTCGATACGACCGCCGGTGTCGACGACTTTCTGCGTGCCGGTGTAGAACGGGTGGCAAGCTGAGCAGGTATCGATCAGGAAGTTTTTGCACAGGGTGGAACGAGTTTCGAACGTGTTGCCGCAGGAGCAAGTAGCGGTAACAGCTTCGTAACGCGGATGGATATCGGCGCGCATGATTGAATCCTCTAGTCAAGAACGGGGGTGGTGATCTCGCCATCCTCGCGGGTTCTGCTGTAGACCTTGTGGCCGGGGCAGAGCAAACGCCGAGGTACGACATCAAACCATTCTCTTGGCCTACCGAAACTGTCGCTTCGTTTCAGCGGGGCACAACAAGGTGGCGGATTCTACAAGATGTCTGCTTTTTGGCCAAGTACGTGTTTGCCGCGTCGGATACGGTAGTCGTGAGCGCCAGGGCCATGGCGCGGTGGTAATCTTGCCGCCATGAAGCTCATCCAGGTGGCGCTGCCATCGCCGTTACGGCAAGTCTTTGATTATCGTGTTCCTGCAGGCATGGCTGTGCCGGCAGCGGGTGTGCGCGTGCGCGTGCCATTCGGCCGGCAGCAGTTGATCGGGCTGGTGACGGCCGAGGTGGCGCAGAGCGATGTGCCATCCGCCAAGCTCAAGGCGGTGAGCGAGGTGCTCGATGCTGAGCCGGCGTTGCCGCCAACGCTGTGGGCACTGGCACGCTGGGCGGCGACCTATTATCAGCATCCCTTGGGCGATGCCCTGAGCCAGATGCTGCCGGTGCTTATTCGCCAGGGTGAGGCCTTGCTGCCGGCGGCGCCGAGGCTGTGGCGGCTGACTCCGCGCGGTTTTGCCTTGGCGGCAGATGGCCTGCGCCGTGCTGCACGCCAGCAGCAGGCTTGGCTGGTCCTGCGTGAGCATGAGCATGGTTTGGGCGATACCGCACTGCAGGCGCTGGGCGTGAGCCGCGAGGCGTTGCTGGCATTGCAAGAAAAGGCGCTGGTTGAAATTGCTAGTGCTGCGCCAGCACCGCGTGTGCCGGTCATGCCTGATTCGAGCAATTTGCTGGCCGAGACGCCGCTAACGCTGAATCCGGAGCAGGCCGCGGCGCTCACCGTGTTGACGGCGCAGTCCGGCTTTCGCGTCACGCTGCTACAGGGCATTACCGGCAGCGGCAAGACCGAGGTCTATCTGCAGCACATCGAGCAGGTGCTGCGTGCCGGCTTGCAGATACTGGTGTTGGTGCCGGAGATCGGCCTCACCCCGCAAACGGTGGCGCGCTTTCGGGCCCGCTTTCGCTGCCCGCTCGCGGTACTGCATTCGGGCTTGTCGGATCGTGAGCGTTTGCTGGCCTGGCGTGCGGCACGAGCCGGCGAGGTCGGTTTGATCATCGGCACGCGATCGGCGGTATTTACACCCATGGCGCGGCCGGGGCTGATCATTGTTGATGAAGAACATGATTTGTCGTTCAAGCAGCAGGAAGGCTTTCGCTATAACGGTCGCGATGTTGCCGTGCGGCGTGCCCAGCTCGAAGGCATTCCTATTGTACTGGGCTCGGCAACGCCGGCGTTGGAGTCGATTGCCAATGTGCAGGCCGGGCGCTATCAGCGGCTGGCGCTGACGCAGCGTGCCGGTGGGGCACAGGCACCACAAGTGCGCTGCCTCGATCTGCGTGGTCAGACTTTGCAGGACGGCCTCTGTGCTGTGGCCCGAACAGCGATTGGCGAGACGCTGAGGCGCGGCGAGCAGGTGCTGGTGTTCATCAATCGCCGGGGTTACGCGCCGGTCATGCTCTGCCACGACTGTGGCTGGCAGGCCGAGTGCAGCCGTTGCGATGCCCGCCCGACGCTGCACCGCGATCCGGTTCGGCTGCATTGCCATCACTGCGGCTTTGAGCAGGCGCCGCCTCGTCATTGCCCGACCTGCAATAGCACGGATTTGCGCCCGGTTGGTGTTGGTACCGAACGCCTAGAGCAGGCGCTGGCAGCGGCACACCCCGGCATTCCGGTACATCGTGTAGACCGAGACAGCACGCGCCGCAAGGGTGCCCTGCAAGGCCTGCTCGATGAAATCCATAAGCCCGGCCCGGCGATTTTGGTGGGCACGCAAATGCTGGCGAAAGGCCATCATTTCCCGCGCGTGACGCTGGTGCTGATTCCCGATGTGGATGGCGCGCTGTTCAGTGCTGATTTTCGTGGTGGCGAGCGCCTGGCACAGCTGCTGGTGCAAGTGGCTGGGCGCGCCGGGCGTGGCGACAAGCCTGGCCAAATGTGGCTGCAAACGCATCAGCCCGATCACCCGTTGCTGGTGACGTTGCTGTCGCAGGGCTACATTGCGGCTGCGCGCGACTTGCTCAAGGAGCGGCAGCTGCTGGGGCTGCCGCCTGCGGGGCATTTGGCTTTGTTGCGCGCTGAGGCCACGCGCGCCGAGTTGCCGCTGGCCTTTCTGCAGCAGGCGGCGGTCGCGATTGTGCAGGGACAGTACGGTGTGCAGGCCTGGGGGCCGGTACCAGCACCGATGGCGCGCAAAGCAGGGTTGTCACGCGTGCATCTGCTCTTGAAGGCCGATGATCGCAAAGCCTTGCATGCCTTGCTGGCAACGCTGGTGCCTTGGTTAGACGAACTGCCTAGCGCCCGTCAGGTGCGCTGGACGCTGGATGTTGACCCGCAGGAGCTGCAATAGCTCGCTGTGGACCCTGGTACCCGCCCTGTCGATCAGGGCGGGATAACTCGGGTAGTGTTGATTCAGGGCAGGGTAACGCCTGCCGCCGGTTCGCTGACCGGATTGGCTGGCGGGGTTGCGGCGGGTGCCTGTTCGGCTGGAATTAGCTCGTCGATGGCCTCGGGGTCGGCGGCCTCTGCCTGCTGACCGGTGAGCCGGTTCACGCGAACCGATGATAGCCCGGCCGGTGTTGGCGGCATGCTGAATGGAATGCCGCGTAGCGCAGTGGCCATGTACTGATTCCAGATCGGCAGGGCGGCATAGCCACCATATTCGACCTTGCCCAGACTCTTCGGTTCATCAAAGCCGACCCACGATACCGCCACCATCTGCGCATTAAAACCGGCGAACCAGGCATCACGGGCATCGTTGGTGGTGCCGGTCTTGCCGGCCAGATCGGCGCGGCCAAGGCTGAGCGCGCCACGGCCAGTGCCGTGCTGAATCACATCTTGCAAAATCGAATACATCTGGCGTGCCGCACGCGGACGCATGATGCGCAGTGCCACCGGGTAGTTCGGCACATAGGCAGCCGGCACGGGTGCTGTAACGGCGATGTTGTCGCCGCTCCCTGTGATGCTGCCGCTTTGCTCGGCTGTTGTTGCTGGCGTTACGCCCGGGATGATCTCGGCGGCTTCTGCGGTGCCGTCAGCATGGACGACCGGTGCTGGCAGGGGGAGTTCGCAGGGGCGGCAAACGCGCTTTGGTTCGGCCTGAAAGACAACTTTGCCCGTGCGATCTACAACCTTCTCAATGAAATATGGGTTCACGCGCAGGCCGCCATTGGCGATGCTGGCATAGGCTGTGGCCATCTGGATTGGCAGTACTTCGGCCGAACCCAGCGCTAGCGTCAGGTCCTGCGGCATGCGTGATTTTTCCAGGCTGAAGCGGCTCAGGTACTCGCGAGCATCGCTGACCCCAACGGCTTGCAGCAAGCGAATCGACACCAGATTGCGCGACAGATACAGCGCCCGTCGCAGGGTGATCGGGCCCATGAATTCGCCATCGGAGTTACTTGGCGACCAGTCGCCGAAGGTTAGTGGCGCGTCATCAATGACGCTCACCGGCGTGAAGCCGCTTTCCAGGGCCTTGGCATAAATCAGCGGCTTGATGGTGGAGCCGGCCTGACGCCAGCTCTGTACGGCGCGATTGAATTTGCTTTGGCTGAAGTCGAACCCGCCCACAACCGCTTCGATGGCGCCCGTTTCCGGATTCATCGCGATAAGCTGACCTTGCACATCGGGAATTTGTGCCAGACGCCACGTCTTGCCCACCGCCTGCAAACGCACGAAATCATCGACCTTGACGATGGCGCTGGCGCTAGTCGGCGCAGCGCCAATGCTGTTGACATTGATATAGCGGCGTGCCCAGCGGAGACCATCCCAGTTGATGGTGGCTCGTTCGCCCGTGCGTAACTCGACACTGACCGATCGTGCCTGCACCGACACCACGCGTGCCGGCTCGAGGTTACCGACGCGACGCAGCTGCTTCAGCGCGGTGCTGTCGCCATGACCTTCCGGGCCGCGCCAGCCATGGCGCTGGTCATAGGCGAGCAGGCCGGCGATGACGGCTGCGCTGGCGGCATTCTGGTTGCGTGAATCGACGGTGGTGTAGACCTTGTAGCCGGTGTCATAGACGGCTTTGCCGAAGCGCTCCGTCAGTGACTCGCGAACCATTTCGGCGAGCCAAGGGGCCTGCACATCCTGCAGGCTGGCCTGGAAGTTCAGCCCGACCGGCGCGGCAATCGCAGCATCGTGCGCTTTCTGGCTGATGTAGCGGAGTTTGAGCATGCGCCCGATAATCCAGTTGCGACGAATCAGCGCACGTTCGGCATTGGTCACTGGGTTGTATTTCGACGGTGCCTTCGGCAGCCCGGCGATCATGGCCATTTCGGCGAGAGTCAGCTGCTGCACGGTTTTGCCGTAGTAAATCTTGGCGGCGGCACCAATGCCGTAGGCGCGTTGACCGAGATAAATCTTGTTCAGGTAAAGCTCAAGAATTTCCTCTTTGGTCAGCGAATCTTCGATGCGCTTGGCCAGCATGATTTCGGTGAATTTGCGGCTGAACGTGCGTTCCGAGCTAAGGAAGTAGTTTTTCGCCACCTGCATGGTGATGGTGGAGCCGCCCGAGCGGATGTTACCGCTGGTCAGAATCTCGCTGAAGGCGCGACCAAGGCCGGCGTAATCAATGCCATCGTGCTCGAAAAAACGATCGTCTTCAGCGGCCAGAAATGCCTGCACGAAGGGTTTCGGAATTTCCTTGTACTTCAGCGGCACGCTGTGCTTTACGCCGAATTCGCTGATCAGCTTGCCGTCGCGGGTCAAAACCTGCAGCGGAGTTTCGTATTCGACATTTTTCAGCGTGGAGATGTCGGGCAGTTGCGGCGTGAGCGCGAGATAGGAGCCGCTGGCTCCCAGTGTGATTCCGGTCAGGGCCAGACCGAACCAGCGCATCAGGCGAAAAGGCGTTGCTGCAGCAGTCATGCGAGCCACTCGTGAAACGTCCCTGTTCAGGACTTGAGTGCGCAGTATAAGACGCTCGCGCCGACCTTGCCTGCGTGTTTGCGTAAATGCCGATCGCTTGCTACACCATAGGTAGCGGCAGGATGCCGGAAGGCCGGAGGGAATCATGTGCAAGTGTTATAGGCGATGGCTGGTTGGCTGTACGGTGTTGCTGGCGGCAGGGCTTGCCGGGCCACTTCAGGCGGCATCGGTGAGTGCCAGTGTCTCTGATGCAGACCTGCGCGCGGTCTTGTTGCAGTTGGCAGACACGGCGGGCATTGATGTGCTCCTTTCCGACAATGTGCAGGGGCGAGTCAGCTTTAACGTCAAAGCCGGGCAGCCGCGCGCCGCACTATCGGCGCTGGTTCGTGCGCGCGGGCTGGTCGCGCAGGAGCAGGCGCTGTCGCCAACACGCCGGCTATTGTGGATCGGTACGGGTGACGATGCCACGGCCTTGGCTCGCCAGGCCTTGTCTGGCGAGCTGGCACGGGAGCTGCGGGAGCCCATCGAAACCCGATTGCTGCCATTGCAGCATGCCCAGGCCAGCGAGTTGGCGAAGTGGCTTGGCAGCACCAGCGGCGAGCGCCTGCTCGGCCCGCGCGGGCGGCTGGATGTAGATGTGCGCACCAATACCTTGCTGGCCACGGATACGCCGGTGCGACTGGCGCAGCTGCAGCGCTGGCTGCTGACGCTGGACCGGCCGGCACGACAAATCATGGTGGAAACGCGGCTGGTGGCTGTGTCACGAACGCAGGCTGAGGCCTTGGGCGCACGATGGCAGGTCAGCGGGCCAGCATGGGATGGGCAAGTGCCGTTGACGGCACCAGGCGCGGAAGTGTCGGCGTTACGTTACGGCGTGCTTGGGCTGAGTGGTCATGCGCTGGATCTGGAGTTGTCGGCGCTGGAGGTGTCGGGGCAGGGCGATATTCTGGCGCGACCCAGCGTCGTCACGGCAGAGCAGCACAAAGGCATCATCGCTTCCGGCCAGCAGATTCCCTACCAAGAGACCACGCATAGTGGTGCAACAACGACGCGCTTCGTTAATGCCGAGTTGAGTTTAGAGGTGACACCATCGGTGAGTGCAAATCAGCAAATTGTGCTCGATCTCAACCTAACGCACGACAGTCCCGGCGAAATACAGGCCAGCGGCGCACGCGCCATCGAAACCAACCATCTGGTTACACAAGTGCGTCTGCGTGATGGACAAACTCTGATGTTGGGCGGAATTTTTCGAACTCAGGCCGTACGCACTGTCAGTCGGGTGCCTGTACTGGGTAATATCCCGCTATTGGGCTACCTGTTCCGTCGCGACATTGTGCGCGAGGACAAGCAGGAGCTACTCATTTTTGTTACGCCGCACGCGCTGGTGGATGCCGAAGCATTGCCTGCACGTGCTGATGAGATGTCAGATGCTGCCTACGAGCGTTCAAAACATTTATCTGGTCGGGCCGATGGGCGCGGGCAAGACCACCATCGGGCGGCAGCTCGCAGAGCTGTTGCATTGGGAATTCCTTGATTCCGACCATGAAATTGAGGCGCGTACGGGGGCCAATATCCCTTGGATTTTCGATATCGAGGGTGAGGCCGGTTTCCGTCAGCGCGAGGAGCACGTCATTGATGTGCTGACCCAGCGTCGTCATGTCGTGTTGGCGACGGGTGGTGGCGCGGTCATGCGGGAGGCTAATCGTCGCCATCTGCACGAGCGCGGCACGGTGATCTACCTCGAAACCACCGTTGAGCGCTCGCTGGAGCGCACGGCGCGAGATCAGAATCGCCCGCTGCTGCAAACCGCCGATCCGCGTGCGCGGCTGACCGAACTGTTGCGTATTCGCGACCCCTTGTATCGTGAAGTGGCGCACCACATCATGCCGACCGAGCGCGTCAGTGCGCGCGAAGTTGCTTGGCATATTCTGCAGCGGCTGGGCGTGCGTTAAGCCGCCCGGATGCCCTGTCGCGGATTGAGAGATTGAACATGCACACCACGTTGAATGTTGCCTTGGGCGACCGCAGCTACCCCATTCATATTGGTGAGGGTGTGCTGGCTCGCGCTGATTATCTGTTGCCGCATATTCGCGGCAAGCAGGTGCTGCTGGTTAGCAACACGACAGTAGCGCCGCTGTATGCAGCGCCTCTGCGCACGAGCCTTCTGGCTGCAGGGCTCACCGTTGCCGAAGTGGTCTTGCCGGATGGTGAGCAGTTCAAGGATTGGCGGCATCTCAATCTGATTTTTGATGCGTTGTTGCAGGCGCGCTTCAGTCGCAAAGTGACTCTGGTGGCGCTCGGTGGTGGGGTCGTTGGTGACATGACCGGGTTTGCTGCAGCGTGTTATCAACGGGGTGTCGACTTCATTCAGGTGCCGACGACGCTGCTGTCGCAGGTGGACTCGTCTGTTGGCGGCAAGACCGGTATTAATCACCCCCTCGGCAAAAACATGATCGGGGCCTTTCAGCAGCCGCGTGTCGTGCTGGCGGATACCGGCGTGCTGCGCACGTTGCCGGCGCGTGAATTGTCGGCAGGTTTGGCGGAAGTGATCAAATACGGCCTGATTCGTGATTTCGAGTTCCTTTGCTGGCTGGAAGCGCATATGGATGGCTTGATGGCGCGGGATCCGGTCTTGCTTGCCGAGGCGATTGAGCGCTCTTGCCGTAATAAGGCCGAGGTGGTCGCGGCTGATGAGTTTGAGCAAAACGACATCAGGGCCCTGCTGAATCTGGGGCATACCTTCGGTCATGCCATTGAAACCGGTATGGGCTATGGTGAATGGCTGCACGGCGAGGCGGTCGGTATGGGCATGTTGCTGGCGGCTGATCTGTCCTGTCGTGAGGGTTGGCTGACGGCGGCAGACGTGGCGCGGGTGAAGCATTTGCTGGAGCGCGCTGGCTTGCCGGTGGCTGCGCCGGCAGGGATGACGCCGGAGATCTTCATGCAGCACATGGCGGTGGATAAGAAAAATGTTGATGGCCGCTTACGTTTGGTGCTGCTTAAGCAGCTGGGTCAGGCCATCGTGACCGATCAGGCGGGTTCGGACAATTTGCAGGCCACGCTGATGGCGGGTTGTGCAGGAGCACTGGCATGATGACGGCGAAGTCGCAGCAGCGTTTGGGCAATATCATGTTGCTGATATTTGTGGCGGGCGTTGTTGGGCTTTGGCTGCGCGCGCCGGTGAAAGCCTTGTTTCAGGAGCATTTGCTGGCCAATGTTGGCTTTGGCGAGGCAGGCTTCAGCGATAGTTTTGGCGCGCTGCCCGAGCTGGTCAAGGATAACGGCGGTACTCAGCCGGTACCGATCGAGTCATCGGCGCCCCAGCGTATCGCCCAGTACCGTGACAAAGACTGGCTGATGTCTCAAGAGACAACGGCGTATACGCTGCAGGTCGGCGTATTCAGTGATGAGAGGCGTATCGGGGGCTTGCTCTCCGGGCGGAGTGACAAGGACGAGTTCCACTATATTGTTTTGCCGGCGCAAACAGATGTCGCTGATGGCTCATCATCGGGCCCGCGTTTCGTGCTGACCTATGGGCAGTTCGCCTCGCGTCAACAAGCGGAGGAAGTGGCGGTGACCTTGCAGGGCTTGCCATCGTCACTGCCTAGGGCTTGGGCAGGCTTGCAGAATGAGGTGGCTGCGGCATTGGCAGCGCAGGCGGCCAGTGCGGCGACTTCCCCGGTCTCTGATGGCATGCAAGCGGCCGATCCGGAAGCTGGCAGCGTGAGCGCGGGGCCGGCCGCAACGGAATCAGCGCCTTCTTCAGTTGCAGTGCCAGCGAGCCCAAAGGCCAATTCAACGCCTGGTCCTATTCCTGTCGACACCTTGTAGTGTCGGCAAATGCTAGGGGCTGGCCTGAAAATTGCTCCATCCGTCGAGGTGAAGTCGCATATTTCACGAAATGAGCGGGCCATAGCGGTCTGCATGAATTGAGTAAAATGGCGGTTTCGCCTACTATACGCGTCCAATTTTGCGCCCAGCGCGGTTTTTGCCTGCGCGTAAGAATTCCTAAACCTTTGTTTTCCAAGGTATAACTGATGCTAGAGCAGCCGGTCGTCAACGCGGGTCTGTACCACCCGGATGAGTTTCGTGACAACTGCGGTTTCGGCCTCATCGCACAGATGAAGGGCGAGACCAGTCACCATCTGGTCCAGACAGCGATTCATTCACTCAGCTGCATGACCCATCGCGGTGC
>JACCDZ010524027.1_pt1 | contig 10587 bp, 12 predicted proteins | sample 7449551 | NCBI WGS metagenome assembly JACCDZ01 (sample SAMN15323452, study PRJNA562643) | freshwater metagenome | isolation source: river surface water | place: USA:Blue River Watershed | collected 2017-08-18
GCCGTGCGCGTGCCCGTGGTGGCCAACGGCGACATCGATTCGCCCGAGAAAGCCAAACAAGTTTTACAGCTCACCGGTGCTGACGCGCTGATGATTGGCCGCGCCGCGCAAGGCAGGCCTTGGATCTTCCGCGAGATCGCGCACTACTTGGCCACAGGTCAGCACTTGGCACAGCCTTTGGTGGCAGAAGTGAGCCGCTTGTTGCTGGCGCATTTGGACGAGCACTACGCCCTGTATGGCGAGCGCACCGGCGTGCGCAGCGCACGCAAACACATTGCTTGGTATGTGCGCAGCTTGCCCGGGGGCGAGGCGTTCCGCCAGCACATGAATACCTTAGAAGACAGCGCGTCACAGCACCAGGCAGTGGCGGCTTTCTTTGCCGACTTGGCCGAGCGTCACGAGCGCTTGCCCGACCCTGTTTTATTAGAAGAACCGTTAGCTTTGCATGAGTAAAAAACACATTGAAGAGGTGGTGCGTGCCAGCCTCGAAACTTATTTCCGCGACCTCAAAGGCACCGAGCCCGACAACCTGCACGACATGATGGTGCGCGTCATGGAGAAACCCTTGCTCGAAGTGGTGATGCAGCACGCCGACCACAACCAATCCCGCGCCGCTGAGTGGCTGGGCTTGAACCGCAACACGCTGCGCAAAAAGCTGCTCGATCACAAACTCATCAAATAAGTCTCTAGAAAAGTCCCCATGAAAGCACTCATTTCCGTCTCTGATAAAACTGGCATCGTTGAACTCGCGCGCGATTTGCACGCCTTGGGCGTCGGCCTCATCTCCACGGGCGGCACTGCCAAACTGCTGGCCGAACAAGGCTTGCCTGTGACCGAAGTCGCTGAAGTCACCGGCTTCCCTGAAATGCTCGATGGCCGCGTGAAAACGCTGCATCCCAAAGTACACGGAGGTTTGTTGGCGCGTCGCGACACACCCGAACACATGGCCGCTTTGCAAGCGCACGGCATCGACACCATCGATCTGTTGATCGTGAATTTGTATCCCTTCGAAGCCACCGTGGCCAAGCCCGGTTGCACCTTGGCAGACGCGATCGAGAACATCGACATCGGCGGCCCCGCCATGGTGCGCTCTGCCGCGAAGAACTGGAAAGACGTGGGCATCGTCACCGACGCCAGCCAATACGCTGATGTAATTGCCGAGTTGAAAGCCAGCGGAAAACTCAGCGACAAACTGCGCTTTGCTTTGTCTGTGGCAGCGTTCAACCGCATCAGCCAATACGACGGTGCCATCAGCAACTATTTGTCGAGCGTGAACTTTGAAGCCGAGAAGCTGAGCGAAGCCTACGTGCCCGAACGTGCCCAATTCAGCGGTCAGTTCAACGAGCAGTACGTCAAAGTGCAAGACCTGCGCTACGGCGAAAACAGCCATCAGCAAGCCGCTTGGTACCGCGACTTGGCGCCTGCAACAGGCTCGCTCGCCACGGGCGTTCAACTGCAAGGCAAAGAGCTGAGTTACAACAACATCGCCGACGCCGACGCGGCGTGGGAATGCGTGAAGAGTTTCGACAGCTCAGCGTGTGTCATCGTCAAACACGCCAACCCTTGCGGCGTGGCCGTGGGCGCCAACCCGCTCGAGGCCTACAGCAAGGCTTTCCAAACCGACCCCACCAGCGCGTTCGGCGGCATCATCGCCTTCAACCGCCCCGTGGACAAAGCAGCGGCCGAAGCCGTGAGCAAGCAATTTGTCGAGGTGTTGATGGCGCCTGACTTCAGCGCCGAAGCGTTGGAAGTGTTCAAGAGCAAAGTGAATGTGCGCTTGATGAAAATCGCTTTGCCTGCGCATTACGGCGACGTGCGCAACGCGATTGAGACCAAGCGCGTCGGTTCGGGCTTGCTGCTTCAAAGCGCAGACAACCACGAGTTGGCCTTGGCTGATTTGAAAATTGTCACCCTCAAACAACCCACACCCGAAGAACTCCATGATTTGTTGTTCGCTTGGAAAGTGGCGAAATTCGTCAAATCCAACGCGATCGTGTTCTGCAAAAACGGCATGACCATGGGCGTGGGCGCTGGCCAAATGAGCCGACTCGACTCCGCCCGCATCGCCAGCATCAAGGCGGAAGCCGCGAAGCTGAGTTTGCAAAACACCGTGGTCGCCAGCGATGCGTTCTTCCCCTTCCGCGACGGCCTCGATGTAGTGGTGGACGCCGGCGCGACGTGCGTGGCACAGCCCGGTGGCTCCATGCGTGACCAAGAAGTCATCGACGCCGCCAACGAGCGCGGCGTGGCCATGGTGTTCACCGGCGTGCGTCACTTCCGCCATTGATCGCACCCATTGAACGAACCCATCACGTCTCACACCGCGCCACTCTCTGAAGTGAGCTTTGCGTCGTTAGGACTCGACGCAGCGTTGGTAGCCTCGGCCCACGCACGGGGACTGCAGAGCCCCACCTCGGTTCAAACGCAGGCCATGCCTCACGTGCTGAAAGGCACCGATGTCATGGCCCAAGCCCAAACCGGTTCTGGCAAAACGCTGGCCTATGTGTTGCCGTTGTTGCAGCACCTCATGACCACTGCGGCCTTGCGCGATGCCGCGCCCAAAAAGCGCATCACCCAAGTGTTGGTGGTGGTGCCCACGCGCGAGCTGGCCACGCAGGTGAGCGACGTGCTGCGCGATTTGGCGCGACCGCTCACTCAGTCCATCAGAGTCGGCACGGTGTTTGGTGGCGTCTCTATCAATCCACAAATGATGAGTTTGCGCAGCGGTGCCGATGTGGTGGTTGCCACACCGGGGCGTCTGCTTGACTTGGTGGGTCACCACGCGCTGCGCTTGAGCCAAGTGCAACACCTGGTGCTGGACGAAGCCGACCGTTTGCTCGACCTTGGCTTTGCTGAAGAGCTGCAACGCGTGTTGGCGCTGCTGCCGGCGAAACGCCAAAACCTTTTGTTCAGTGCCACCTTCGAGCCTGCGGTGCAAACCTTGGCCGAAGCCATGTTGCACAACCCCGCGCGCATCACCATTGCCAACACCGATGTGCACGAGCCCGACATTGCACAACGTGCCATTCAAGTGGACGAAAAAAGCCGCACAGCGTTGTTGCGCCACCTCATCAAAACCCACGCATGGACGCGTGTCTTGGTGTTTGTCGCCACACGCTACGCCTGTGAGCATGTGGCCAACAAGCTATACAAGGCAGGTGTGTTTGCCACCGCGTTCCATGGCGAGATGAGCCAAGGCGCACGCCAAGACGTGTTGAACGAATTCAAAGAAGAGCGTTGGGAAGTGGTGGTCACCACCGACCTCGCGGCGCGTGGCATCGACATCGCGCAGTTGCCTGTGGTGGTCAACTACGACCTGCCGCGTTCCGCCACCGACTACACCCACCGCATTGGTCGCACGGGCCGTGCGGGTGCGCATGGCGATGCGGTGAGCTTCGTCACAACTGCTTCGTTGGCACACTGGAAGCTGATTCAAAAGCGTCAAAAAATTCAACTGCCATTGGAAGTGGTGGAAGGCTTCGAGCCTACTGAAGTGCCGCCCGCGGCGTCCCCCTTGAACGACGGAACCGGTGGCATCAAGGGCAAACGCTCGAGCAAGAAAGACAAGTTGCGCGCGGCAGCCGCCGCTGCTGCACAGACCGCGCAGCAAAAACCTTAGTCGTTGCTGTCGTCAAACTCATCCAAGCCGTGACGCTCTTGGTGTTCGCGTAATTCACCGGCAGGGCGTTTGGCGCGGACGCCATGTTTGGCCAAGATCTCGACGTAAAACTGTTGGGCTTGGTTGGCCACTGCGTTGTCGATGCAGGCAATCACGTTGGCCAAGTGCACCACTTCGGCGGCTTCCTCGGTCAAGCCAAATTTGCAATCGAAGTCCCAGTAGTCCACGCCCTCGGGCAAATCGCGGCGACGTTCGCGCTTGAGGTATTTGCGAATCTCGTGCTTGATGGCATCGAGCACGCGGTCAGGGTGTTTGCCTTCGACATGGAGTTGGAATGTTTTTTTCATGAAAGTCCTTGTGGGTAAATGCGCCCGAGAAGGACGAGAAAAGAAAATTGACTCAAAGCTGAGCAAACACTTCGGCTGCCGCGGCCACCGTGGCTGCAATGTCGGCATCGGTGTGGGCGGCGCTGACGAAGCCGGCTTCGTACAGCGCAGGGGCAATGTACACACCGCGGTCGAGCAAGCCATGGAACAGCTTGTTGAACTTGGGTGAATCGCTGGTCATCACCTTGGCGTAGTTCTGTGGCAATTCGGGCAACAGGAAAAACCCAAACATGCCGCCTTGGCAGTCGGCGCTGAAGGGCACACCGGCTTTGGCGGCTGCACCTTTCAAACCGCCGACCAAACTTTGTGTGCGGGTGCTCAGTGCTTCCCAAAAACCTGGCTTGGCAATTTCGCGCAAGGTGGCCAAACCGCAGGCGGTGGCCACGGGGTTGCCGCTCAAGGTGCCGGCTTGGTAGACCGGGCCGGTGGGTGCCAGTTGCTGCATGATGGCGCGAGGGCCACCGAACGCGGCCAGGGGCATGCCGCCCCCAATCACTTTGCCCAACACCGTGATGTCGGGTTGGAAACCGGGAATGAGTTGGGCGTACACACTTTGTGCGCTGCCCAAGGCGACGCGGAAACCTGTCATCACTTCGTCAAACACAAACAGCGCGCCGTATTCGGTGCACAGCTCGCGGCAGCGCTTCATGAAGGACACGCTGGCACGCACAAAGTTCATGTTGCCGGCGATGGGCTCAATCATCACGCAGGCGAGTTCTTTGCCGTGCAGCTTGAAAGCTTCTTCCAGTTGCTCGACGTTGTTGTACTCGAGCACCAAGGTGTGTTGCACCACCTCAGGCGGTACGCCGGCGCTGGTGGGGTTGCCAAAAGTGGCCAGGCCAGAACCGGCTTTGACCAACAGCGCATCGGCATGGCCGTGGTAGCAGCCTTCAAACTTGATGATCTTGCTGCGGCCTGTGGCGCCGCGGGCCAAACGCAGGGCACTCATGCCGGCTTCGGTGCCTGAGCTGACCAAGCGCACCATCTCCATCGACGGCACGTGCTTCAAAATTTCTTCGGCCAACTCAATCTCACGCTCGGTGGGTGCGCCAAACGAGAACCCATCCAGAGCGGCTTTTTGCACCGCCTCCAACACCACGGGGTTGCCGTGGCCCAAGATCATGGGGCCCCATGAGCCGATGTAGTCGATGTACTTTTGGCCATTGGCATCCCAAAAGTACGCGCCTTGCGCACGCTGCACAAAGCGTGGTGTACCCCCCACCGCGCGAAACGCGCGCACGGGCGAGTTGACGCCACCGGGGATCACTTGGGCAGCTCGGTCAAACAGGGATTGGTTCAGGTCGGTCATGGTGTCAATAAATCAATGCTTGGTTTCGTGGCGGGGCAACGAAAAGTCGTCGGCCGTGGCGGGCAAGCCGTCGCTGTCTTCTTCGCCTTCGGCCTCGTCGGCCTCGGCCCAAAACAAGCGGTCAGGCACGATGTGGCCCATGCCGGGACGGAAGCCGCCGTTCAAGCTTTGGTCCAAGTAGTTGAGCGACTCGCGGGTGGCCAACTCCAGGTCGGTGCCAGCGGCCAGGACCGCAGCCAGCGTGATGCTCAACGTGTCACCCGCCCCTGAGAACACCACGTCAAAGCGCTCAAAGCGTTCGCTCACCATCACGGTGTGGGCGGTAGCCAAGGCGTTCTCCACGTGTTGGTCCGGGTGATTGATGCCGGTCACCAGCACATAGGGCACGCCCACTTCAGCGGCGGCGCGTGCGATGTCGCGCGCGCTGGGGCTTTTCTCGCTGCTCCAGTCGGGCAGCAACCAACGCCACAAGGTGTTGTGGTTGCCTACCAGCACGGTGGTCTGCGGCAAGATCAGTTCGCGGAACGCATCGAGGTAAGCGTCGATCTGCTCGTCTTCCCACCACGACAGGTTGGGCATGTAGGCCACCACCGGCACTTCGGCGTAGTCGGTGCAAATTTCGGCAATCACGCTGAGGTTTTCTGGGTTGCCGCAAAACCCCACTTTGATGACTTGCACGCTGACGTCTTCCAGCACGTTGCGGGCTTGCTCGGTCACAGCCTCTTCGTCGAAAGCGATGTGGTCAAAAATCTCCGCGGTGTCGCGCATGTAGGTGCCCGTGACCACCGATAACGTGTGAGCGCCTACTGACGCCGCAGCCAAGATGTCTGCAGACAAGCCGCCCGCGCCACTAGGGTCGTTGGCGTTGAACGCCAAAACGCACGGGGGGGCGCCGCTGGTCTCTTCAGAGAGCGGCAATTCGGGAGAGGGAGGGGTATTTTCTTGCGCCATGAGCCGGTCGATACAATGCATTTCATTCTATGCGTTGACGAAAGAAATACCGTGGCAAATACCTGGATGTGTCTGATTTGTGGATGGATTTATGACGAAGAGGCTGGCGCCCCTGAGCACGGCATCGCTGCTGGCACCGCTTGGGCCGATGTGCCCATGAACTGGACCTGCCCTGAATGCGGCGCCCGCAAAGAAGACTTTGAAATGGTGCAAATCTAAGCCTTATGGACGTCCGTGCGCAGTTTGAGAATCATGTTCTGGCCTTGCTTCGCCATCGCCCGGATGTCGATTTGCATGCTGCGCGGCAGCTGGAGTTGCTGTGTCAACGACAGCTCGATGCGGAAACCTTGGCGGGTTGGCGCACGTTTTGGTCGCTGGCCACGCATTTCTTTGAGGGCCTGCGCTTAGCCCCCAACCGCAGCATTGAAGACCCCGAGGTCAGCGCGGCCTCGCAAGTGCTGAGTGGTTTGCAGTTGCGCGAGCAGTTCAATGACCACGACAAGCCCATCGAAGACACACTGCAAGTCATCAACCACCTGTTGTTTTTGGAACAGGCTGATGTGATCTCGCAGCGCTTGGTCAGCGTTCTGAACGATTGGTCGGAATCGCCTGAGTCCGACCTGCCCACCGAAGCCCAACTGGACGTGCAAAGCATGGCCCAACTGGCGCAAGATGTGCAGCTGACGGCGGTGCAACAAGTGGCGGATTCGCTGGGCGTGCAGCTCGCGCGGTTGCGCGCCAAGCGCGTGGTGGACGACATCAAAACCAGCCTGAGTGGCGCAGAAGAAGTCAGCCGTTTGCTGCAGCACTTCGCCGTGGGCAGTGTGCGCGAGCCGCAGCCCCACGTGCTCAACGCCTTGCGCGGCGAATAAACCGAAGGCCTTGCAAGGCCTCGCGTTTTTTACTTCACCTTTTTCACCACCGCATACCGCTCTAGCGTGCGATGGCGCGCCTCCGCGTGGTCGACGATCGGGTGCGGGTAGTCTTTGCCCAGCACCACCCCTGCGGCTTCAAGCTCCATCGGTTTGGCCAACCAAGGCGCATGAATGGCGGCGTCGCTGAGCTTGGCCAGTGCGGGCACATAGCGGCGAATGAACTTGCCCTCGGGGTCAAACTTTTCGCTTTGGCTGGTGGGGTTGAAGATGCGAAAGTACGGTTGTGCATCGCATCCGCTGGAGCTGGCCCACTGCCAACCGCCGTTGTTGGCGGCCAAATCAAAGTCGTTCAAATGCTCGGCAAAGTAGCGCTCGCCCCAGCGCCAATCGATGCCCAGATCTTTGGTGAGAAAACTGGCCACCACCATGCGCAAGCGGTTGTGCATGTAGCCAGTTTGGTTGATCTGCGCCATCGCGGCATCGACCAGCGGATAGCCCGTGCGGCCTTCGCACCACGCTGCAAACAACTCTTTCGCGTGTTTGTGCTGGTCCCACTTGATGGTGTCGTACTCGGGTTTGAACGCGCCCGTCACCACGCGCGGGTGGTGGTGCAAGATCTGGTGATAGAAATCGCGCCAAATCAATTCCGACAACCAAGTCTCAGCGCCTTTTGATCCCGTCAACATGCGTTGGTAGGCCGTGGACGCGAGCTGGCGAATCGACACCGTGCCAAAGCGCAAGTGCACGCCCAAGTAGCTGGGGCCTTTGATGGCAGGGTAGTTGCGGGCCTCGTCGTATTTGTCCATGCGGTCAAAGAAATCTTCGAACAAGGCCAAGCCGCCGGGGCTGCCGGTGGGGACGTGCAGGCTGCTGAGGTTGGTCGGCTCAAAGCCCATCTCTGCCAGCGTTGGCACCGGCAGTTGGTAGGCCTTGGGGCGTGCCGCCAAGCTCTTGATGTATTTGCCCACGGGGTACGACTTCAAGTAAAAGTCGTTCACTTTTTGCAGCCACGCGTTTTTGTAGGGCGTGAACACGCCATAGGGCTTGCCCATCTGCGTCAGCACCTCGCTGCGCTCAAAAATCACATGGTCTTTGAAGGTTTGAAAACCAATGCCAAAGTTCGCCAAGGCACCACGCACCTGCGCGTCACGGGCCAAGGCATCGGGCTCGTCGTCGTGGTTGGCAAACACCTCCTGCACCCCCAGTTCTCGCGCCAAGCGGGGCACCTCGTCGGCGGCCACTGCGTGGCGCACGATCAGGCCTGCACCCGCTTGGCCGGCCACGGCATGCAGCTCGGCATCCAGCGCGACCAGCGATTCACGGATGAACTCCACCCGGCGGTCTTGGCGCGGCAGGCGGTCCAAAATGGCACGGTCAAACACGAACACGCCGTGCACCTGCTTGCAGCTTTTCAGCGCATGAAACAAGGCCGCGTTGTCAAACGCCCGCAGGTCCCGACGGAACCACATCAGCCCACTGGCCACATGGGGGGTGTGGTGGGTCGAATGGGAGGAGTGGCTAGGCATGTTCACCCTTTAAAATTGGCATATGACCGCTGATTCTGCCTCCATCAACCTGACGCATCATTTTTTGATCGCCATGCCCGGATTGGAAGATGCGGCTTTTGCCAAAAGCGTGGTCTATGTGTGCGAGCACAGCGAGCGTGGGGCGCTGGGCCTGGTCATCAACAAGCCCAGTGAGTTGTCGATGCAAAGCTTGTTTGAAAAAGTCGACCTGTCCCTCCACCGCGAAGACCTGATGAACGCCCCTGTGTTGCAAGGCGGGCCTGTGCACACCGAGCGCGGCTTTGTGTTGCACGACGCCCTGTGGGTCGAGCGCCCGGATGCTCCCGCTCCCAACGACACGCCTGTTGGCGACGCTGCCGAACAGGAAGCGCAAGCCGAAGCCCAAGCGCTCAGCGAAGTCAGCGCGCACAGCGGCGAGAGCGACAAAGAGTCTGTGTACGCCTCCACCATGACCATTCCGGGCGGCTTGGAGATGACCACTTCCAAAGACGTGCTCGAAGCGCTGGCCATGGGCGCAGGTCCTAAGCGTGTCTTGATTTCGCTGGGTTACTCGGCTTGGGGCGAAGGCCAGTTGGAATCTGAGCTGGCCGAAAACAGCTGGCTCACCGTAGGTGCCGACACCGCAGTGATTTTTGACACCCCGGTGGAGCTGCGCTACACGCGCGCCATGCAGTTGCTGGGCTTAGAGCCTTGGATGTTGTCCAACGAGGTGGGTCACTCATGAGCGACGCCACGACGGTCACAGTGTCGGCGCACTTTCAATCTTTTCTCGCCTTTGACTTTGGCCTCAAACGCACCGGCGTCGCTTTTGGCAGTCGCTTGTTGCGTGAGGCGCAACCCCAAGCCACCGTCAACGCCGAAGGCAACGCCCGTTGGCCCCTCATCACCCAACGCATTGCCGAGTGGCAACCCGACGCCTTGGTGGTGGGCGTGCCTTACCACCCCGATGGGGCTGCGCACGAGAACACCGAGCGCGCCAAAAAATTTGCACGCCAGTTGAACGGTCGCTTCAATCTGCCTGTGTTCGAAGTTGACGAGCGTTACAGCACCACCGAAGCACACAGCCAAGGTGCCAAAGACGCCGATGCAGCATCGGCTTGCATCATCCTGAATCAATTTTTTCGAGAGAACTTATGAGTACCCACGGAAACCTCATGTTGGACGCGGAGAGCTTGTACGCCGAGCTGCTCAAAGGCGTGCGCAGCTTGCTCACCCCCACCACGCGGCTTGTGGGCATCACCTCGGGCGGTGCCTGGTTGGCAGCACGTTTGCAAAAAGATTTACATCTCGAGGGTGAAGCCGGCAGCATCTCGTCGGCCATGCACCGCGACGACTTTGCGCAACGCGGCTTGAGCGATGGCGGCCAAACCAAGCTGCCGTTTGAAGTGAATGGCGCGCACCTCATCGTGCTCGATGACGTGCTTTACACCGGTCGCACCATCCGCGCCGTGCTGAATGAATTGTTTGATTACGGCCGTCCTGCGCAGGTGCAGTTGGCGGTGTTGGTCGATCGCGGTGGCCGCCAGTTGCCCATTCAGGCCGACTTTGCCGCAGCCCGTGTGGTGCTGCCAGCCACGCAATTGCTGGCGCTGACCAAAGACGACAACGGTCAATTTCATTTCTCAGTGAAGGGCTGATTCATAAGAACTCCTATGCTCTACAAACGCAACCCCCAACTCAACAAAAACGGCGAGCTGATTCACCTGCTCTCCACCGAGGGTCTGTCGCGCGACATCCTCACCCACATCTTGGACACCGCGGGCAACTTTGTGTCGGTCAACGACCGCGAAGTGAAGAAGGTGCCCCTGCTGCGCGGCAAGAGCGTGTTCAACCTGTTCTTCGAGAACAGCACGCGCACCCGCACCACGTTTGAAATTGCGGCCACGCGTTTGTCGGCCGATGTGTTCAACCTCGACATCGC
>JACCDZ010346646.1_pt1 | contig 10585 bp, 10 predicted proteins | sample 7449551 | NCBI WGS metagenome assembly JACCDZ01 (sample SAMN15323452, study PRJNA562643) | freshwater metagenome | isolation source: river surface water | place: USA:Blue River Watershed | collected 2017-08-18
AGCCGATTTGGCGATTTCAACGCCCCAGTCGTTGCTTGCGTTGGCGTTCCACTTCGGCTTGGCGTTGCTGCAAGTCCTTCTCAGCTTTCAGCGCACGCTTGCTGTGATCGATGTTGGCCTTGATGTTATGGATGCGGGCTTGTGGGGGCGTCAGTGGCTTGATGTGTTTGATGGGTTTGAACTCGAAGAATCGCATACAACTATTTAGCTGCCAGCTTGCTTGCGTGCTGCATCACACGACCTTGGCATCCACAGTGGCAAACTTTGGCTCATAGCCCTGTGCTTTCGCTTCAAGTTGCGCCATACGCTGTCGATGCAGCCGTTCCTCATCCAACACTTCTTTAGGTGTTGAGTTGAAGCGTTCGTATTTCGTTGCACCTAAGCGCCAATAGGGATTGTCAGTTTCCTCTTGCAACAACATCTCGATCTTCGCCTTCAACTCGGCACCCAAGCGTTTGTTGATCACCACAGCATCGTGGATGTTCGCAAGGACCTTGCGGCCACTTGCCTCAACAGCTGCACGCACGATGTCCATTGCGTGCGTTTCGTTGTTTTGATAAAGGTAAGCCACGATCTTGGCTTTGCTTGGTCTGCCACTTATCGTTTGCAAGTTCGGATCACGCAAATATTGTGGTCGTTCTTTCTTTACCTGTTCAATCAACCAATCATCCAACTTGTTTTGCTCTTGTATAAACGCAAGCACCGAGGGGTCCTTGACGAACCTTGCACGCTCTTCTGGGTTTTTGATGATGCTGACTAAGGCCGGATTTTTCCAAGTGCCGCCAGTGTCTTGCCAACCCTTCGTTGTCAGCCGTGCGCCAAAGCTAACAGCTGTAAATGCCTGCTTCAGCAAGTCCAGCTGCTGATCACGCCGAACATTGCTGCCTTCAAGAAATGTGTAAAGCCGGACCGTGTGCATCAAATCCTTTTTGTCTTCCAGATAGTTCAGCGTGGCCTTGAACTCATTGCGCACATCTGCACCCGGCTTGTGCTGTGCAATCCATCTAACGCCATAGCCCATCTTCCAAGCAATGACGCTGGAACGCACATCGTATTCCCAGCAGTTGCCAAGCATTGCCTTGCGCAGGTCTTTTGGCACGCTTTGCACGCTGACGCCTTCATAGTAAGTTCGACCGAACGCACTTGGCTTTCGGCGCTGCAAGTAGATGCCACCAGTGTGTGCGCACACGGCCAAGATCGTTTTAGCCTGCCGTGTCCTGCTTTTCTTCTGAATTGCACTGAACTCGTCTGACTTCGTATTGAGCCAAGTGACATAGGCACTGAGGGACTCGACATCAACTTTTACTTGGTCAAACAACACCCCTAACAAGTCTTCAGCATCATCGCCAGACAGCTCCGGATACAGTAGATCGAACAGCTCTTTGTTGCTTTCATCATCCCCTGTTAAAAATGCGTCGATCTCACGCTCGGCTTGTTCATCTGTCATTGCCTGCGTATTTATGGACAACGGATCGTCCATCGACACCAGCTTGGTCAGCTTGACTTTGGACACAGTGCCTTTAATGTTGCTGCCCTTGTCTTCCCACTGCACCAATGCACAACCGTTTTCTGCAAGCCAGCTATGCACACGCTGCTTTTTCTTGCCGATCTGGCCTCCCTTGTTTGCAAGTGCAGAAGTCGATATGGAATACAGATTCAGCTTGCGTTCATCCTCAGCTTGGCCACGCTGCAACGCGTCGAACAGCATTGCACCCAACACCTTGCAATACTTGGCCAGTGCTTTTTCTGCACTTTTAGGGGGCGTTGGGAACGCCTTGCGCAGCGCCTCAAGCACTTCAGGTTTTGGTGTCAGTTTGATCATCGTTCGTCCTTGTGTTCTTCGCCGCTACAGCAGCATCACCTCTATTTAGTGATCACAAGAAATAGGTGTGTGACTTTTTGATCATCCCACAAAAAGTCACACGCTTATAGTAATAACTGAAGAAACAAAGCATTGCCACCTGATGCCACTTGATCGGTTTGCACTTGGCTTGCCAAAAGGCCAATCCTCTGTCTGGCCAGTCCTTGCGCCACTTGGCCTGTGTGACTTGGCTGAACTGTTGCCACGACCTTGCCACGATGATGCCTTGATGAAGTGATCAGAAATAGGTGTGTGACTTTTTAGTCGCCACACAAAAAGTCACACGCTTATAGTAATAACTGAAGAAGCAAAGCAGTGCCACCTGATGCCACTTGTTGATCTGCACTTGGCTTGCAAAAAGGCCAATCCTCTGCGTCAGCAGTCCTTGCGCCACTTGATCTGCCTGACCACAAGCACACCGATGTCCAATCCCGTGCTTATTTCGACACCCCGTGTGCTGCAATCACCAAGGCCTCGGTTCTCCACATCCCGCAAAAACTGCGCACTAATTTTTTGAGTGCAGCTATGAAGACCTGGGCTGCACACAGCAAAGCACACACCTCAAATCAGCCCTACAGCGCACGATCAGAACTTGATTGCGTGTTGGGTAGTTGGTCGGCCTGATCGCAGCTTGTAGGGCTTGCTGTGCAATCACGCCGATTTCGTGGCGCAGTTGCCACAGCACTTAGGCCAAGCACGCAGCCAACTGGAGACCAAACACTTTATGCAATCTGCTTGGACGGCAATGCACGCACTTGAGATCGAACAAGTCAGCATCAACCCGCCAAAGCATCGGGTTTCCATTGCCCACAGAGCTGACAAGATCACACACTTGCTGCACGACCTTTATTTGGACACAGCAATGGCAGCAGCAAAATCACTAACACCCGCAGAACTGCAACGAGTTCTTGCACACATCGAAACTCAGGCCTATGCACAACGGAACAGGGCAATGCTGATGATGACAGTTGCAGCCGGACTCCGCGTTTCCGAAGTTGCTGGACTGACACTTGGCGATGTTTTAGACAGCACGGGTGCTGTGCGCAGTGAAGTGTTTTTGGCCGCACATCGCGTCAAACACGGACACGCACGCACCATCTTCATCAACAGCCGACTGCAACAAGAACTTGCCACCTTCATTGCCACACGCACACACCACGACCCAAGCTTTCCACTGTTTGCATCACATCGCGGCCCTCGTTGCTACTTTTCACCCAACACACTCGCTCAGCACTTTTATTGGTTGTATCGAAAAGCGGGTGTTAGCAACGCAAGTTCGCACAGTGGTCGCAAGACATTTCTAACCAGTCTCGCATCACAAGGCATCAGTGTGTTCGTTCTGGCAAAGTTGGCTGGGCACAAGGACATCAAAACCACGATGCGCTACGTGACCACAAGCGACGATATGTTGCGCAAGGCCGTCGAGCTGGTCTAAGCAACCATTACTTTAAGTAATAGTTTGCTGGGCGCACCTTGGCACGGACAGACAGGCTGCACTGATGTTGCCACGCCAACTCTCAAAATGAGACTTACGGGCACCAAGCCCCAGTCAAAGCAGCCCTGCAACCGACCCACAAAAACTGCCGGACTTGAGGATAGCGTGATGGTCTGACGGCAGCTTGCAGGGCTTGTGTTGCTGGCACCGTGATCTGGCCAGTTGCTATCTATGCAGCCATTTGAGTTTGCTTTCTTTAAGAAATGACCAGCTGCACGAGCGTCAAGTCAATCGACACTTGAGCTGTCGCTTAAAACGACAACACAGTGCCTGCGCCTTGTGCTGCTCGTGGCTCAACGCACAGGCGTAAAAAAACCCACCGTGTTGCCACAGTGGGTTTTTTATCTGTCTAAATCTCAAACTGTCTTACGACAGCAGGGGATTAGAAAGCGTGACGCACGCCGACAGCTGTACGGGTACGAGTTGTTTCGCCGTTCACCGCTGTGTAGCCTGTGATAGCTGCAACGCCAGCTTTGTCATCGACGGACTCATAACGAGCGTACACAGCAGTGCGCTTGCTCAGAGCGTAGTCAGCACCCAAGCCAACCAAGTCAGACTTCAAACCAGCAGCGTTCTTCAAGGTACCAGCTTGTGCCATCAAAGTAGTTGCGCCCATTGTGTAGGTAGCAGAAACAGTGGTGTACTTGTTGTTCACGCTGTTAGTGTTGGTCTTGTTAGTTTGGTTCAACAAGAACACTTTAACAGCGCCGAAGTTGTAGTTAGCACCCAGAGTGTTGACTGTGGAGTCAGTTGTACCTGTACCAACTTGGTTGTAGTCTTGCTTCAAGTTGCTGAACGAAGCAACCAGAGGACCGTTCGCGTAGTTCACGCCAACTTCTTTAGTACCTTGCATATCGTAGGCACCGAAGGTTGTGCTGAAGTTTGTGTCGGTCGCAACACCTGTACCGCTCTTTGTCTGCTTGCCTGCGTAGTACAAGGAAGCTGTCAAGCCATTGAAAGATGGCGACACATACTTGACGGAGTTGTCAGAGCGAACGCCAGACACAGCTTGTGCGTCGTTCACGGCGGTCACGCGGAAGCCCGAACCGATGGCGGTGCCGAAAGGCTGGCCAGTCAGGTAAGTGCCCAGGGTGTTGTAGTTCACAGCGCCCATATCGATCGAACCGAAGCCACCAGACACGCCAACGCGGATTTCGGCGTTGCCGAAAGTCGAAGCAGCAGCAACAGTACCGTCAGCTTTTTTCGCGCCGGTGTTGCCGTTGTTGGACACGGTGTTCCAGTCGGTCTCGACGCGGAAGTTGGCCTTCAAACCACCGCCCAGGTCTTCAGTACCGCGGAAGTTGATCTGGCTGGTCGAAGAGCCGTTGTTGGCGATACCGCTAACACGAGTACCTTTGTAATCAGCCGACAAGAAGCCAGCATCGATGATACCGTCGATGGAAACGGAAGATTGAGCGAAGGAAGCGCCAGAAACTGTCAAAACAGCCAGAGCGATCAGAGTTTTTTTCATTGCAAGTTTCTCCAAGGTTAAACAAGGGTCCAGAGGATTTAGCCGGTGCATGGCACCGAACGCACTTCTGAGCCAACCCCCAATCAAGAAGGTTGTGGCTATTGCACCAGAGCAAATGGGCTTTTCCAAGACTTTTGAAGAAGAAAAGGCTTTTCCGTTGCACAGAAGCAACAGAAATCAGGGTCAACCCTGCATTTGCCGCCATTTTTTGATGGTTTTTCCAATAAATACAACAACTTCTATCGAGTGTTGAATGCGGCACATGATGTGATTTTTCGCGGTTTGAACGGTGATTTCGGCTTCTTGAGCTGTCTTGAGGCCCGGCCGTTCGGGTTTGTCATGAGTAAACTCAAGCCCATGAGCCTCAATGCCTTGATTCTTGCCGCCGACAGCGCCCTGCGCACCCTGTGGGCCGAGCCCCGCGCCGGCCGCCCCACTCCGCAAGCCGCCACCAGCGAGCTGGTGATGAGCGATGCCGAGCGCCGCGAAGCCGCCGCCCTGATGCGGGTGAACCATGTGGGCGAGGTATGCGCCCAAGCGCTCTACACCGGTCAGGCCTTGGCCTGCCGGGACAGCGCTTTGCGCGCCAAACTGGCCGAGGCCAGCCGCGAAGAGACAGACCACCTGGCCTGGACTGCGCAGCGCCTGCATGATTTGAACGACCGGCCTTCGCTCTTGAACCCACTTTGGTATACGGGCGCCTTTGCCATTGGCTATGCCGCAGGCAAGCTGGGTGGCGACCGGGTGAGCCTGGGCTTTGTGGTGGAGACCGAACGCCAGGTAGAAGCCCACCTCCAAAGCCACATGGACCGCCTGCCTGCCGCAGACAGCGCATCACGGGCCATCGTGGCGCAGATGAAGGCCGATGAGATTGCCCATGCCCAAATGGCGCAAAAGGCAGGCGCGGTGGAGTTGCCCGGCCCGGTCAAAGCCCTGATGCAAACCGCCGCCAAGGTGATGACGACGGTGGCGCACCGGGTCTGAACTCAATCGAATGCGGCTTTGACCAAGGCGTGTAGCGCTGGTAGATCGTTTCGAATCGATTGCCAAACAATCGCCAAATCAACCTTGTCGTATCCATGTGTGAGGCGATTGCGCATCGTGTACATGACTTGCCAAGGAATTTCGCTGTGCATGGCAGCAAACGTTGCATCTGCACGCTGAATATTGTTGGCGGCTTCGCCAATCACTTCGAAGTTGCGAATGACCGCATCCTGAAGCATCTCGCTTGCTGAGAACTGGGTCAGATCGACATCGCGGGTGTATCGTTCAATCCGCTCTATGGCTTGGAGAATGTGCCCCAGATAATCAGGGACCCGAATCGCCTTGTTCATACGGGCATGGCTTCGGCCAAAACGATGTTTCGGAATTTCTCTGGCAAGGCTCGAGGCGTCAAGACATCCACTTTCACCCCCAAAAGACCTTCCAACTCCACCTGAATGGCCGCCACATCCAAAAGCGACGTTTCTGCTGTGGGGTCGATCAAGATGTCCAAATCGCTGCCTTCTTGGTCATCGCCGCGCAAGACCGAGCCAAAAACGCGTGCATTGAGCGCATGGTGCCGAGCGACCACACCACGAATGGCTGTTCGGTGCGTTTGCAGGGCTGTAGATGGTTTCATGAGTTTGATCGATCAGTGAACTGAACCATACCGCAGGCCTTGTGCCAAAGCAAGTCCAAGATCGTTCGGTCAGCTTTGCTGCCAGGGCAGGCCGCGCTTGCGCCAGCCGCCCAATTGGCCGCGATGGGCTTGGGCGTCGGGGTCACCCTCAAACCCTTCGAGGATGTTGTAGGCCTGCACACCCAACACGGTGGCACGCTGCGCAGCCGCAATTGACCGCACGCCGCTGCGGCACAGCAGCACCAGCTTTTTGCCACCCGCGCCCAGCGCCTGAATGCCTGCGTCAAATTCGGGGTTCATGGCCATGCCGGGCCATTGCTTCCAGGCCAATGCGTGGGCTCCGGGGACAAAGCCGACCCAGGTGCGCTCGGCATCGGTGCGCACATCCACCAGTTCGGCCTCGCCTGCTTGCACCCAAGCCCAGGCCAATTGGGGGCTCACGTCACCGGCGTAGTCTGGGGCAGGGATCACGTTCATGTTGTCGGGGGTCTGGGGCATGTTCGGGCCTTGGCAAGTTCAATGGATCTAGGGGGGCAGGATACGCTCAAGCTTTGGGCTTTTTCTGCGGCCGCGCCCAGTTGGCGATGCTCACTTGCTTGCCACGCGCCACGCTCAGGGCGCCGGGTTCGGTGCTCTTGGTGATCGTCGAGCCGCCGCCCACGGTGCCGCCCGCGCCAATGGTCACGGGGGCCACCAGCACGCAGTTGCTGCCGATGTGCACATCGGCCTCGATCACGGTGCGGTGTTTGTTGGCCCCGTCGTAGTTGGCGGTGATGCTGCCCGCGCCGTAGTTGACGCGCTCGCCCACGGTGGCGTCGCCCAAATAGGCCAGGTGGTTGGCTTTGGCGCCTTTGGCCATCGTCGAGTTCTTCACTTCGACAAAATTGCCGATGTGCACTTCGACGCCCAGCTGCGCGCCGGGGCGCAGGCGGGCAAACGGGCCGATCAAGGCACCCTCGCCCACCGTAACACCCAGCTTTTCGCCGTCGATGTGGGTGAAGGGGTGGATCACGGCGCCGGCTTCGATGCTGCAGTTGGCAATGACGCAGTTGGCGCCGATCTTCACGCCTTCGCCCAATGACACTTGGCCTTCAAACACGCAGTTGACGTCGATCTCGACGTCTTGGGCGCAGTCGATTTGACCGCGCAGGTCAAAGCGGGCGGGGTCTTTCAGGCGCACGCCTTGTTCCATCAGTCGGTGGGCTTGGCGCAGTTGGTGGGCGCGCTCCAGCTCGGCCAATTGCACCGGGCTGTTGATGCCGGCCACTTGCAGGGCATCGGTGATCTTGTGGGCCACCACGGACACGCCGTCGGCCACGGCGAACTTGACCACATCGGTCAGGTAGTACTCGCCTTGGGCGTTCTGGTTGTCCAGCCGCCCCAGCCAGGCCTTGAGCAGCTTGGCCGGCACGGCCATGATGCCGCTGTAGACCTCTTTGATTTGGCGCTGCGCTTCACTGGCGTCTTTTTGTTCGACGATGGCTTGCACGGCATCGCCATTTCGGACGATGCGGCCATAGCCGGTCGGGTCGGCAAAGTCGATGGTCAGCAGCGCCAGCTTGTCGCCGCCACACTGGGCGATCAAGGCTTGCAAGGTGTCGGCCTGGGTCAAGGGCACATCACCCGACAAGATGACCACGATGCCATCGTCAGCCAGCGCGGGCACGGCTTGTTGCACGGCGTGGCCGGTGCCCAGTTGTGGCTCTTGGCGCACGCATTGCACCGCCAACACTTGGCCCGGCGCCAGCAGCAAGGGCTCGACCTGATCGGCCCCGTGACCAGTGATGACCACGGCCGAGCGGGCGTGGAGCTGCGCAGCGGTGTTCAGCACGTGCTGCACCAGCGGCACCCCGGCCAGGCGCTGCAAGACCTTGGGCACGCGGCTTTTCATGCGGGTGCCTTTGCCTGCGGCCATCACGACAACATCAACGGGCATGGAATCAACTCGGGTCATAGCAATCTTTCTCAGTCTGTCCGCTCACGGAATGCACCAATTATCGCCAGTCACGCCGCCCACTTTCTGACACAGTACGCCAACGCACCCACATATCGGCCAAGGCTTCTGGTTCGGAAGGACAATGGGACTGAACTGTTGTGGCAATCCAGCAGCAAAGCTCGTCCACACACTGGATCGCCGCGCTTCGCTCGCGATGACAGGCCAGGAAACCGCCATGACGCACGGGCGTCATGGCAGGCTATTGACCCATAACAGGTCTTCAGGAGTACTCATGCTGCGTTGGATGGTGTTGATGTTGGTGCTGTGGCTACAAGGGTGCAGCGCCGTTAAGTTGGGGTATCAGCAGCTGCCCAATTTGTCTTATTGGTGGCTGGACAGCGCCCTGTCGTTCAGCGATGCGCAAACCACGCAGACCAAAGACGCGCTGGCCCAGCTGCACCGCTGGCACCAAAGCGAGGAGTTGCCTGCTTATGCCGACTTGCTCAAGCGGCTGGCCGCGCAAAGCGCCGAGCCTGTGCAAGCCACACAAATTTGCGCCGTATGGTCAGAGATGGACAAAGCCATGGACCGCACCATGCGCAAAACCGTCAGTCAGGCAGCGCCTGTGGCCCTGAAACTGGGCCCTGCACAGCTCAACCACCTCAAGCAGCATTGGGCCGACAAAAACAAGGACTGGGACAAAGAGTGGCTGCAAGGCAGCGACAGCGAGCGGCTGGAACGCCGCTTGAGCAAGACCGTCGACCGCTACAGCGATTTTTATGGCCCCTTGACGCCAGCGCAAACCGCCTTGGTCAAAGCGCAGTTGCTGCAGTCCGCATGGACGCCTGAGTGGGGAAAACAAGACCGCTTGCGCAAGCATCAGGATTTGCTACAAGCTTTGCAAAAGGCATCCCAAAGCAGCGCCTCGGCCTTGCCGCAGGTCGAGGCCGATTTGTGGGGGGTGTGGGCGCGCTGGCTGGCCCCACCAGACGCTGGCGGGCGTGCGGTGGTGCAAAAGATGGTTCAACAAGGCTGCGAGAACCTGGCCCAGCTGCACAACAGCGCCAACCCAGAGCAGCGGCTGAGGGCGGCCCGCAGATTGCGGGCGTATGAACAAGATCTGCGGGATTTGATCAAGCCTTGAGGCACTGACCGATCAGCTTTGCAGCGCTTTCCACATGTCCATGTCGCGCTCTGCGGTCCAGATGCGGGGGTTCTTGATGCCGCTGGCTTCGTCATAAGCGCGGGTCACGTCAAACGGCAGGCAGTGCTCGTAAATGAAAACATGGCCAAACACCGGGTCCATGCTTTTGCGGGTGTGGGCCATGGCGGCTTTGAGGTCCATGTTTTCCGCCACGGCTTCTTTTCCAGCCTGGAACAAAGTCGTCACCCAGCGCTGGGTATAGTCCAGCGCTTTGTTGACGTTGGCATTGCCCTTCATGGCCTCGCCGCGACCGGGCACGATGAACTCGGCCTTCAAATCACGCAGGGCTTCCAGCGTGGCAGGCCATTCTTCGAGCTGCGCGTCGCCTGTGTACACACCGGCTTCGTACTCGACCAAGTCACCTGAGAACAGCACTTTTTCTTCTTCCACCCAGGCGATGGTGTCGCCCTTGGTATGACCCGGGCCCGGATGCCAGATCTGCACCACCACGCCGCCGAGGTTGATGCTGAGCTTGCCGGGTACCTCGCCTCGGGTGGGGTCCCCCCCGCCCACGACCATGGTAGGCCAGGTCAGGCCGGGGATGCTGTCGGCACCACGGAACAGGCGCGGGAAGCGCTCCATCTCGCTTTTCATGTCTTGTGCGCCGCGCTCTTTGATCAGGTCCAAAGTGCCTTCGCTGGCAATGATCTCGGTCGCGCCTTCGGCGGCGTAGGCATAAGCGCCCAGCACGCGCACCGCGTGGTAGTGGGTCAGCAGCACGTATTTGATGGGCAGGTCGCTGACGGTGCGGATTTTCTTGATCAGGTCTTGCGCCATGGCGGGCGTAGCGGTGGCGTCGCTGACCATGATGAAACGGTCACCGATGATCACGCCCGAATTGGGGTCACCCTCGGCGGTGTAGGCCCAGCAGTGCTCGCTGAGTTGCTCGAACGTGATCTTTTTCTCGCTCAGGTCGGCCTGACTGGCGAATGCTTTGGTGGGGGCGTTGGACATGGAAATTTCTCCGGTCAATGAATGGACTGAATTTTACCTAAAC
>JACCDZ011450827.1_pt1 | contig 10585 bp, 9 predicted proteins | sample 7449551 | NCBI WGS metagenome assembly JACCDZ01 (sample SAMN15323452, study PRJNA562643) | freshwater metagenome | isolation source: river surface water | place: USA:Blue River Watershed | collected 2017-08-18
GCCTTCATGCAATTGGTGTTTCGTTATTTATTTTTAGCACAATCGTATGTAGACTTAGCCTTAACCGATTTTAATTATATTTTATTAGTGATAGCAACAGTTTGCATCGCTGCTGGCGGTTATGTCATCAATAATATTATGGATCAGGATACTGATGAAATTGCTAAACCTCAAAACCGTGTGGTGGGTGTTTCTATTTCGGAAACAGTAGCGTATAATTGGTACATTGGTTTGACGATTGTTGGTGTTGGAATTGGATTTTATTTATCGAATGTGATTTACAAACCTACTTTTGCTTCCATGTTTATTTTGGTGGCAACTTTACTATATATGTATGCTACTAGTTTCAAGCAAATTCCAGTTCTTGGAAATGTGGTAGTAGCCTTGATGCTTTCCACTAGTATTATCATCATTGGATTATTTGATATTTTACCCGCAATCGATATGGATAATCGTTTCCGAATGAAAGAAGCTTTTGATATTTTAATGCATTATGCCATTTTTGCTTTTATCATCAATTTGATTCGTGAAATTGTTAAAGACATGGAAGATATGGATGGCGATTATCAATCAGGAATTAATTCCTTACCTATCGCTATTGGAGTTCAAAAAACGAAAATAATTGTGGGTGTTTTAACCGTAATTTCAATTGGAATTTTAGCCTATTATGTAAATTCTAATTTATTCGAATTGGATTACGTAGTATATTATACGATGATTTTAATCGTTGGTCCACTTATTTATTTCGGAGTGAAATTATTGAATGCCACAACGAAAAAAGAATTTCATCATTTGAGTTTGGTTTTGAAAATCATATTATTTTTTGGAATTTTATCAGTTGCTGTTATTGTTTTCAATTTAAAATTAGCCAATGCTTAAAGACAAACTCAATACAATCAACATTATTTTAGCTTCGGGTTCGCCAAGAAGACAGCAGTTTTTTAAGGAAATGGATTTGCATTACACCATTCGCCTAAAAGAAATTGAAGAAATCTATCCAGAACATTTACAAGCGGAAGAAATCACCAATTTCTTAGCCGAATTAAAAGCAAGTACTTTCGAAAACGAACTAAAAGAAAACGATGTTTTAGTTACGAGTGACACAATTGTTTGGTTAAACGGTAAAGCTTTAGGGAAACCAAAAGATTATGACGACGCGTTTCAAATGTTACAACAATTAGCGAATCAAACGCACGAAGTGATTACATCTGTTTGCTTGAAATCTATTGAGAAAACGGAAGTTTTTCATTGTGTGACCAAAGTTACTTTTGCCAATTTATCTGATGAAGCAATCAAATATTATCTTGATAATTACCAACCTTTTGACAAAGCTGGAAGTTACGGAATTCAAGATTGGATTGGCTTAATCGGAATTTCAAAAATTGAAGGTTCTTATACAAATGTGGTAGGTTTACCAACCGAAATGTTATTTCAAAAATTGATGCAGTATGTTTGATTTAATTAAAAATCCGTATTTACATGAAGAAATTGCAACCCTAGTTGTATTATTTTTTTATATTATTTTACGAATTAGCATTGCTAAAGTTGTTAAGCGTTTTGCTCAATTAAATGAAGTTTTAGAACATCGTACAAATTTGATTATCAAATACATAAATTTGCTTCTTGTAATTTTAGCTTTGTTATCAATAACTATCATTTGGGGCGTTAAAAAAGATCAAATTTTACTTTTTATTTCTTCAGTTTTTGCGGTTGTGGGTGTGGCATCTTTTGCGCAATGGTCGATTTTAAGTAACATTACTGCTGGCATTATCATCTTTTTTTCTTATCCTTTTAAAATTGGTGATAAAATTAAAATTCATGATAAAGATTTTCCTATTGAAGGTGAGATAGACGATATTAAAGCTTTTTATATTGTATTAAGGACAATAGATGGCGAAATGATTACCTATCCAAACAATTTATTAATGCAAAAAGGTATTTCTGTTGTTACAAAATCTTTGGAAGAGAAAGAATTTTATGATTAAATATTTTAATGAAAAACTTAAAAGCATTTACAATTAAGTCATTGTAAATGCTTTTAAATATTAGTTTATTTAATTCATTATTTCCTTATTAATAATATCATACCATTTTTTTGCTATTCTAAATTCTTCTCCTATGATGAAATTTTTAGCATCAGCATGAAAGAAAACTAAATGAATTTCTTTGTGATTGTTTAATGATAAATGCAAAGCCAATTTATTAATTTCATGATTGTTTTTTGGTACATTTCCGTGTCTGTCAAATTGAACTAAAGAACATTTCTTAACTTCTTTCAAATCAACTACTTCATTGTCTTGAGTTTCTTCCTCTTTTCTGAAGTAAGCTAACATTTTGCCTTTTAGACCAATTCCTGAATTGTTTGACCAAAAATCGGTTTCTGAAAACTTAGCATTTTTATCTGATGATAATTCGTTTAACGTGTTTAATAATTGATTTTTTCTCTTTCTAATATTATTATTGATGATGAAAATAGGAATAATAATTAAGGAAAAGAATACGATTCCTATAAAAGTGTTGGTAATATCCATTTTGAATTTATTTTAAATTAAGTGTATAGTAAAACAACCCAAGTATACTATTTACAAGGGATTAACGAAGCTTAAAATAAATTTTACCAGAAATAATGAAATGGAAAAATAATTCTTGAAGTGTTTAAAAACAGACATAAAAGATTCTTTTTAATAAAGAAAACTTCAAAACTATTCCTATTAAATAACTCCAATTGAATTAAAGAAGTTGGTAATAAAAATGAAGGAATTTGTTTTCTGACACTTTCACTCGAATTCGAAAAATTATGATTCGTTTTTAGAGAAACTGATTCTTTTTGAATTCCATCTTGATTAAAATCGATCTTCCCTTGACTGAAATTTAAATAAATTTCCTTTGTAGATTCCTTTTTTACAGGTTGAGAAATTGACAAAGTTTCATCAGTACGCAACAACAAATAACCGAATACAAAAACGGTTAAGATAGTTATGATATAATGAGCGACTCTTTTCAATGAAATTATTTTAGCAAATGTATGTATAAATTAACTACTTAACCAATTTTGCTACAATTTCAGAAACTGGTAAAATAGCTTTCGTATTTTCAATACTTGGACCAGCAACCCAAACGGTTTTATAAGTTACTTGTGTTGCGGCTTTTTCAGTAGCTTTCATTCCGATGTAAAAACGAATCATTTTGACCCATTTTTTTAGGTTTTTATTTTTATTTAATAAAGTTTCTAACCACGTTTGTTTAGTTCCTACTTTTTGAACATAAGGCGTATTGATTACTGTACATGGTGTTCCCGAAATTCGTTCTGTCATTACGATATCTTTTGCACCATAATCTACACACGCTTGTTTGTATTCTTGAGAAACTCCAGATTCAATTGAAGCAATAAACGGACTTCCTACAGAAACACCAACCGCTCCATAACTTAGCATTTTTTCTAAATCGACCTTACTTCCTACTCCACCAGCTGAAATTACTGGTAAAGAAGTATTTTCATTTAAAGATTTTATTAATTCTTCCGGACTAATATTTCCTCTATGTCCACCAGCTTGATTATTTACTGCTACTAATGCATCAGCTCCTAAACTTTCTACTTTTTTTGCGAAAGCTAAATCAGTTACATCACAAAAAACTTTAATTCCAACTTTATGAGCTTCCTTGATAGTTTCTTCTGGTGAACCTAACGAAGTTAGAATGAAATCAACTTTTTCTTCACACAAAATACGTAATTGTTCTTTGTATTTAACGTTGGATTTGTTTACTATTAAATTAAATCCAAAACTTCCGCCTGAAACTTTAGAGGCTTTTAATTCGTGAATTGCGGATTTTAATTCTTCTAAAGTTCTGTAATTCAATGCTGGAATACAACCTGCTACTCCACTCTTCATTCCTTCAATAACCATTTTAGTATTTGAAACTAAAAACATAGGAGCCATAATTACAGGATGAGTAATTTGTAAAATCGAAGTCAAAGATTGTTTTTCCATATAAATTAAATTTAAAATCAAAATTACAAAAAAAGCAAATACTATGCATGCATAATAAAGTTAAAATGTAATTTTAAAAAAACTTATAAAATTTAATGTTAAAATTCTTAATAAAAACTTAATTGAGATACATAAAACAAAGAATTCAAATAAATTTGAATAAACTAACAAAAAAATGAAAAACAAACTAACATTATTGAGTAGTCTTTTAGTACTATTTCTATTTTCTTGTAGTGCAACACAAAACAAGAAGAAAACCACAAATGGTAATAAAACGGCAACTGTTGCTACAGATGCAAAAAAACCAGAAGGCAAAAAAGAACCAAAACCTTACAAGAAAGTAATTGATTCTACCGCTGTTACTCAAAAAGGATTAGTTGATGTTCATAAGGTAGGTGATAAATATTTATTTGAAATTGCTGATTCTTTAATCGGCAAAGAAATTATGACCATTACAAGATACTCTAAAACCCCTGCTGGTGGTGGTATATTTGGTGGAGAAGAAGTAAACCGTCAGGTAATAAAATTTGAAAAAGGCTTAAATCACAACATATTAGTTCGTTCTATTACTTATGTAATAGCAACTCCTGATGAGGACAAACCAATCACAAAGGCAGTAAAAAACTCAAGTGCTGATCCTATTATTGGAAACTTCGATGTCTTAGCCTATAAAAAAGATGCAAAAGGTAAAGAAAATGTGGGCTATGTAATTGATATGACTTCTGCATTTGATTCCGATTTACAAACCTTTTCTTTAGGTTCTTTAGATAAGCAAATGTTAAAAATACAAGCATTTCAAAAAGACAGATCATTTATTCAAAGCATCAAAAGTTTTCCAATAAATACAGAAATTAGAACGGTTAAAACTTTTACTACCGTTCCAAGACAAATCTCTTTATCACCAACACCAAGAATTGGAACTGATTTGCCAGCAGGAGTTGATGCAGGAGTTGTAACATTTGAGTTTAATACCTCAATGATATTATTACCACAAAAGCCAATGAGAAAAAGAGCTTTTGATAAGCGAGTTGGATATTTTGCTAATGATTATGATGTTTTTGAAGAAGATTCTCAAAAAGCTGATAAAGAAATTTTTGCTGTTAGATGGAGATTAGAACCTAAAAATGCTGAAGATGCAGAAAAACAAAAAAGAGGAGAATTAATTGAACCTAAAAAACCTATCGTTTATTATTTAGATCCTGCAACTCCAGACAAGTGGAAACCTTTCATTAAACAAGGTATCGACGACTGGCAAGAAGCATTTGAATTTGCTGGTTGGAAAAACGCAATTCGTGGGGAATATTGGCCAGAAAATAATCCTGAAATGAGCTTAGAAGATGCACGTTTTTCAGTGTTACGTTATTTTGCAGCAGATATTCAAAATGCTTATGGACCAAATGTTCACGACCCAAGAACAGGTGAAATTATGGAAAGTCACATTGGATGGTACCATAATATTATGAGTTTATTGCGCGATTGGTATTTAATTCAAACTGCGGCAGTTGATCCACAAGCTAGAAATAAAAAATTTGACGATAAATTAATGGGCGAATTAATTCGATTTGTAGCGGCTCATGAAGTAGGCCATACTTTAGGATTACGTCATAACATGGGAGCAAGTTTTGCAACTCCAGTAGAAAAATTAAGAGATCCTGAGTTCCAAAAGAAAAACGGTCACACCTCATCTATCATGGATTATGCTCGTTTTAACTATGTAGCGCAACCAGAAGATGGTGTAAAAGATTTATTCCCAAGAATTGGTGATTATGACAAATGGGCTATTAAATGGGGATATTCGTATTTTAATGATGCTAAAGATGAAGATACTGAAAAAGCATTATTGAATGAGATGACTAAAGACGCATACAAAAATCGTCGTTTGTGGTTTGGTACTGAAACAAATCCTTATGACCCACGCTATCAAACTGAAGATTTAGGGGATAATGCAATGAAAGCTTCTGTATATGGTATTAAGAACTTGAAAAGAATTTTACCTAACTTAATTGAATGGAGCAAAGAAGAAGGTGAAGATTATGATGAATTAAATGGTTTGTACAACTCGCTAACTGGTCAGTACAGACGTTATATGGGACATGTTACTAAAAACGTTGGTGGTATTTACGAAACTCCAAAAACATACGACATGCAAGGTGACAAATACGAAGTTGTTCCATCATCAATTCAAAATGAAGCTGTTGCTTTCTTAAATGAGCAATTATTTAAAACCCCAAAATGGTTATTAGATCAAAATATTTTATCGAAAATTAGACCAGAAAACGGCGTTGAAGTAATTAAGTCAATTCAAGACGGTACTTTATCAAGTTTATTGGCTGGAGATCGTTTGGTTCGATTATTAGAAACTTCTTCACAAAGCAAAGCAAATTATTCAGTTGATGAATTAATGAGCGATTTAAGAAAAGGTATTTTTTCTGAAGTAAGAACAAATGCACCAATTGATATTTACAGAAGAAATCTTCAAAAATTATATGTATCAAAATTAATTGAAACAATGTCAAGCGATAAAAACAATGTTGCTTTCTTCAATGGAAGAAGAATTGTTTTAGCGGATACCGATATCCCTTCAATTGCTCGTGGTCAATTAAATGAATTAAAAAATCAATTAAAATCAACTGCCGCAGCTTCTTCTGATCGATTGACTAAATTCCATTTAAATGATTTAGTTGCGAGAATTGAAAATGCTATGAAGCCAAAATAAAAATTGAATATTAAAAATAAAGGGGAAAGTTGTAAAGCTCTCCCCTTTTTAATTTTAATAATAAACAGAATTTATCTTTTCTTTTTTGTTCCTGAAGACTTCGGAGCACCTTTTATTTCATATTTACCTGTAGTTACATTGTAAACATAAATGCTGTTTTGAGTTTTCGTTTTTAGAGCAAAACTTCCATCAGCGTTCAACACAAATTCAAAACCTTCATTTCTATTTTTTTCAACATCATGAGAAGCGGTTTTGTTAGCATCTAAAAAAACCGTTTCCTTAATATGACTCGACTTTTGAGTATTTCCTAACAAAAGCGTTTTTGATTCAATATCCCAAAGTTGATCTTCTGTAACATTACCATTTTCTTTTTTTAGTTTGGTATCAATTTTAATTTCTTCTTGCCAGTTTACATGATAAAACTTTTTTCCTTGCGTTGAAAAACTTTTTACAACAAAACCAGTTGGTTTAAAATCCGTTTTTTCAAGTTTTTTTACTTCTAGTGTATCTACTTTATCTTCATTTTTGACAAAAAGAACTACTCGCTTTCCTGATTTATCAGAAATAACCTCAGCAGAAATGTTATCAACTTTCGTTAAAACAACATTTTTTGAAGCTGCTGCTTTTGCTTTTGTTTTTCCTTTTTGAGCGATTCCGATTGTTGATATTGATAAAATAAGAAGTAAAAATAGTTTTTTCATAATAGTAGGTTGTTAATTAGGTTACCAATATACAAAAAAATTAAAACGAACTATGTTAAATAAAAAAACCGAATCATTGCTGATTCGGTTTTATATTTATTTTCGATTTGAAAATTACTTCACTTCTTCGAAATCTACATCTTGCGTTTGATCTCCAGAAGCGTTTGCTTGAGGTTCTGCTTGTGCAGCTCCACCATCAGCTTGTGCTTTGTACATTTCTTCTGATGCATTTTTCCAAGCTTCATTGATTTTATCCAAAGCTGGTGTAATCGTTGCTATATCTTTAGTTTCGTAAGCTGCTTTTAATTCATTTAAAGCACTTTCGATAGCTCCTTTGTTAGCATCAGATAATTTATCTCCAAACTCTCCTAATTGTTTCTCTGTTTGGAAAATCATTGAATCCGCTTCGTTTAATTTATCTGCTTTTTCTTTTGCTAAACGATCTGCTTCAGCATTCATTTCAGCATCTTTTTTCATTTTCTCGATTTCTTCTGGAGTTAATCCTGAAGAAGCTTCGATACGAATATCATGTGATTTTCCTGTTCCTTTATCTGTAGCAGAAACTTTGATGATACCATTCGCATCAATATCGAAAGTTACTTCAATTTGAGGAACGCCTCTTGGTGCTGGTGGAATACCATCTAAATGGAAACGACCAATTGTTTTGTTATCATTTGCCATTGGTCTTTCTCCTTGTAAAACGTGGATTTCTACCGATGGTTGGTTATCTGCTGCTGTAGAGAAAACTTGTGATTTTCTTGTTGGGATAGTCGTATTAGCTTCGATTAATTTTGTCATTACACTTCCCATAGTTTCAATACCTAATGAAAGCGGTGTAACGTCTAATAACAATACATCTTTAACATCTCCAGTTAAAACTCCACCTTGAATAGCAGCACCAATAGCTACAACTTCATCTGGATTAACTCCTTTTGATGGTTTTTTACCAAAGAATTTCTCCACTTGCTCTTGGATAACAGGAATACGAGTTGAACCTCCTACTAAGATTACCTCATCGATATCAGAAACGGATAAACCAGCATCTTTTAACGCTTTAGCAACTGGTTCCATAGAACGTTTTACTAAAGTTTCTGCTAATTGTTCAAATTTAGCTCTTGTTAATGTTTGTACTAAGTGTTTTGGTCCAGAAGCCGTAGCGGTTACGTATGGTAAGTTGATTTCTGTTTGAGCAGAAGCTGATAATTCAATTTTAGCTTTCTCAGCTGCTTCTTTTAAACGTTGTAATGCCATTGGATCTTTACGTAAATCAACACCTTCAGCAGCATTGAAATCGTTAGCTAACCAATCGATAATTACTTGGTCAAAATCATCTCCACCTAAGTGTGTATCTCCGTTTGTAGATAATACTTCAAAAACGCCATCTCCTAATTCTAAGATAGAAATATCAAAAGTACCTCCACCTAAATCGTAAACAGCAATTTTTTGGTCTTTACCTTGTTTGTCTAATCCATAAGCTAAAGCTGCCGCTGTTGGCTCATTTATAATACGCATTACTTTTAAACCTGCAATTTCACCTGCTTCTTTTGTAGCTTGACGTTGCGCATCGTTAAAGTAAGCTGGAACAGTAATAACTGCTTCAGAAACTGAATGACCTAAATAATCTTCAGCTGTTTTTTTCATTTTTTGAAGTGTCATTGCAGACAATTCTTGTGGTGTATATAAACGACCATCGATATCAACACGAGGTGTATCGTTGTCTCCTTTTACCACTTTGTAAGCTACTGTTGAAGCTTCTTTTGCACTTTCAGTATACTTGTTACCCATAAAACGTTTTACCGAAGCAATCGTTTTTGTTGGGTTAGTTACTGCTTGTCTTTTTGCCGGATCTCCAACTTTAATTTCTCCACCTTCTACAAATGCAATAACAGATGGCGTTGTTCTTTTTCCCTCTGCGTTTGCAATTACAACAGGTTCTCCACCTTCCATTACAGCCACACATGAGTTGGTTGTTCCTAAGTCGATTCCAATAATTTTGCTCATTTTTATACTTGTTAGATTTTAAATTTCAATTTTAAACTCGATGACTTTAATTCAATGATTGTGCCATAACGAAAAATATATAAATTTGACAGAAAACAGCTTTTGTCAGGTTTTTTGAACTGACAAAATGTCGTTTTGTTGTGATTATTTCACTCGATTCTGTCTTAGATTTTTAAAATTCGTCAGGTTAAAAACCACGATAGAAATCAAAATCAAGGAATAAGAAACAATTTGGGCAACCGAAACCGATTCTTTGAAATAGAAAATGGCTAAAAAGAAATGAATCAATGGGTTGGTGTACATTAAAATCCCAACAGTAGAAGAATTTAATCCTTTCAATGCATACAAATTCAGGAATAAAGGAATAATCGTGAAGACAATTACAATGATTAAAAGTAGCGAATAAAACAAAAATTCGGTTGGAACTGCTCCACCATAACTGGGATAAAACGGTAATAAAATAGCTGAAGAAATTACCATTTGAACGGTCAATATCAAGAATTTATCAAAATCGCTATTCTTTCTTTGAGAAACCAAATAAAATCCGAAACTTAAAGCAATTATCACACTATAAATTAAATCTTTGAAATTCCCATAAGATAATATCAAACAACTAATTACGCATAATCCTACTGCTATCCATTGCCAAACATCTATTCTTTCTTTTAATAATATAAAAGCTAAAACTGTAGTTAGAATGGGACAAATAATGTAAGCGAAAGATGCTGATTGTAAACTAACGTGATTAACTGCATAAATGAATAAAAACCAATTTAATACAAGCAAAAGTCCGCCAACAATCGTCATGATAACAGCTGATTTTTGTTTTTTCTTGGAAAGTTCATTGAACGTTTTCTTCGCTTCAATAACCACTGATTTTCTAAAAAATAAATTAATTCCCAATAAGAAAGCCGTAGCAATAAAAACTCGGAAGAATAAAATATCTAGTGAAGCATAATCTGTTAAAGGCTTCAAAGCCAAACTGAAAAATCCCCAAATAATAAAGGCAGATAGTGCAGCTAAAAAATACTTATTTATTGGCATTACTTTTTTTTGCAAAAGAACTAAAAAAGAAGGAAATCAAATCCCAATTTTATGTTATTAATTCAAAAGATTTGTAACAATTGAACTGTTTTACGTGTTGCATAATTTCAATTTTAAAAACTATCTTTGCTATA
>JACCDZ010621514.1_pt1 | contig 10581 bp, 8 predicted proteins | sample 7449551 | NCBI WGS metagenome assembly JACCDZ01 (sample SAMN15323452, study PRJNA562643) | freshwater metagenome | isolation source: river surface water | place: USA:Blue River Watershed | collected 2017-08-18
CATGACCACGGTCGAAGGACCCTTCACGGATAGAGTTGTAGAGAGCGGGGATATTATCCATATCCATACCTTCATTCAAGGATTTCTGCACTAAGGCAAATTCCCCTGGTTTTTGGAAGGAGGCTTCTATCCCACCCATGACGAACATCTTCTTACGTTTTACGCTAAAGGATTTCCCACTGAGGTAATAATCCATCGCATTGTCATCTTTCAACCACTCTTTATCTAGTGCAATGAGTTTGTTCTGGATTTCAGTAATAACTGCAGGATCATTTAGACGGTCTTTATTCTCTTCCAATAACTGAGCACGGACTTTAGCCATATCAGGATGTGTAGAGAGAGTTTTTACTGACCCCGTGGGAGTAATCAGTGAACATAGACTCGTGATCTCAAATAAAGCTTGTACATACCGCTCTATTTCAGATGGATAATAGTAAGTCGTATTATCACCAGGTTCTGGTTGGAAGTCCTCATCCACGGCATAGGGTGCAAAGACCTTCACTAAATCAGTGGATTTGATTTTGTGTTGGAAAGGGATCTTCTTACCAAAAGCGTAGGAGACTACCATCCAGTTAAAGAGCATACGACCGTAGGTGGTCTCAATCGGTGCTGAGTGATTAGGGACAGAGTCTGCAGGGAATTGAGCTAATTCACGATCATTATACAGCGGCTGCATGGGAGTAGCTCCCTCTACGGCGATCCAGGTAGTGGACTCGGGATCGTAATACTCGGACGCTTCTGGAGTATAGCGTATATCATACGGTTCTACTTCATGATCGTCCGGTAAGATCGTGACAGTAAAAAGACTGGCACGCCAGACACGCCATTTCCACCGCTCTGCTTTACAGCCCGCTAGGAATAACTCTAAACGGTTCATTCTGTTACCTCCGTAGCGACATCGTAAAGGATATCTCCTACGATCAGTTTAGCACAGGTCGAGATCTCGAGGACAGACTGTTCATGTTCTGGATCCACTAAGAGATTCACTACTTCTGTAATGCGGTCATTCACTAATTCAGGTGGTGTGTCAGTAACGACAGTAATCCCTGCAATAAGTGGAGCGACCTGTTCGACATAATCGTGTTTGAGTTCATCGGGATCTAAGTGTAGATCTTGGACGATCTCTTTAGGAGTACGTAAGAATCCATAGTTTTCTAACGCAGGTGCTAACGCACTCACAGGATATCGCTTTAAATAGGCCTGTAACGCATTTACGCGCATTTTGAGGTTATTAGGCACCTCTTCTACTGATGCAGCACTGCGTGCGTTTAACGTGGCTTTAATGACCTTTAATAAGCGATTTGAAACTTGGTTAATTAATTCATGGTAATAGGTTGCCGGTTGATGTGTAATAAAGCTTACGACATTACCTAATGCAATACTACCTGGTTCATCTGAATCGATGATCGCTAACAGGGAGTCATAATCGGCGTAATCTTCGATACCTTCGATGATCGTATGAATGATCTCATAGACCTGACGTGGGTAGCGGTAGACATTTGAGACGTCGATGTCTACACCGAGACGTTCTAACAGACTGGTAGTACAGGATATAATTAAACCTTCGATCTGTTCGATACAATCAGCAGCAGAATCGTTCATGGATACGATATCTGCAATTTGATCTAAGGTCTCATCGTAGTTACTCTCATACAGGAGTTCTACGAGGGATTGTAATGCAGCAGCACGCTCTGGACTGCGTGCGGATGACAAAATGGAGAGATATAAGTCATTCATGTTAATTTTCACCTACACGTACTGTATAAAATAACAACGTGCTACTAAGATATGATAGCCATATGATGTACCAGAAATAAGGAACTATGATGAATAAAGGTAAACGCGCAGCTCGAGCACGGTCTGTAAAGAAACAAGCCAATCAACAACGTAACCAAGCTGTGGATCGTAGTCGTATTACTACTCACATGAAATCCATCAACACTCAACTGGAAGCCTGTGAAGAGTTCCGTAGTATGCCAGCGGACTTACTGAAAGAGATGGCCACTCGTTTAGATAATGGCGAAGATTTCCCAGAACCTATTAAAGAGACATGTGTAGCGATCTTAGATCGTGTCCATGAGAACTTAAAACAGTTTGATAATCGTTTAGATGAGATCAAAGTAGAAATCGATCAATTTAAGAAAACGCCAATTAAAGACAAAGAGTCGCTGACCTTCCAAGCTATGAGTTTGTGTGAGTCTATGGAGTCACTTTACACACAACATATTGGATTATATGCAGTAGATGCTTCTAGTTTAAATGAACAGTTAATTCTCGGAGAAGAGTAATGGAACAAAAACCCAAGATCGTGTTTGGAGCACCAGTAGTCGATGAGCCTGTACCTGAAGTACAGGCAGTACCTGAAGATCGAGCTGTACCAGTGTCAGTACCTGAAGTAGAGACGTCACAGGTAGCAGTGGACCCTGCACCATTGGTAGTCGATGAACTCCCCGTGGAAGAACCAACTCAAAACGAATTCAGTATGCGCGTGTCTTCTGACCCAGTAAACTTTACTGAAGAGCGTCCTACTCGTGTAGACCCTGGTAAACGTGAACAGATCATCGATCCTTTAACGATTTTTAATTATCCTCTGGCAGATGCTATTGAACTGCGTCAGCGGTACAATATCCCATTCACTAAAGAACAGCAGATCTTCTCAGAGTATTATACGCCGAAACTACTGATGACCGATCGGCTGACTCAACCTGGTAGTGATTGGCAACAAACCATTAACTACGGTGAACATCGTATTGGTGTACGTGCACCACGGTACAACACCGCCGGTGGGATCGTCAGTGGTAAGAATGCCATTACATTGATTAAACGGATCTCTGGTATCGGTACCAGTATCTCTATTCCACTATGGCACTCAGGTATCTGGGTGACTTTGTCGGCTGCGACTGAAGCAGAGTTGATTAACTTTGACTTTAAACTGGCGATGGAGAAAACTCAGGTAGGGTTATCTACCACTGGTCAGTTATTGAATGCACGCTCAGCCGTATTCAGTGGTACACTGATTGATTTCATTCTGGAACACGTGACTTCAACTAACGTAGCTAACTTAGCCGATGGGATGGCCAATGCACTGCGTAGTCGTATCGATATGCTCGATTACTCTACGTTAGTGGCAGCATTCATGGTTACGATGTACCCTAATGGTTTCCCATGGGTCATGGAGTGTGTGAATCCAAACTGTTCTAATCGTGAAGAAGTCACGCTGAACTTAGCACGTATGATCTGGACTGATAAAACCGTCCTGACCGATAAACAGATGGATATGATGGCCCGTAAAGCCAACTCCATTACTGATGAAGAGCTGAAGGTCTATCGTGAAGAGTTCAAACTGACTGATAAATCAACAGCTACTTTAGCATCCGGCGTGAAGTTCCATTTCCGTCGTCCTACTATTGCTGATTACATTGACTCGGCTACCCAATGGGTGAGTGTTATTGAGAAACAGCAAACTACTGCACTCAGTAACTACGCCACTGAACGTGAGCGTGAGAGCTTCTTACGTAGTCAGGTACAAGCGAGGTTCATGCGTAAGTATGAACACTTCGTGGATAAGATCGAGATCCCAGATCCAAATGGTGGTGATGAATCTCTGATGGTCGTGGATCGTGAAACGATTACGGAAGCATTGGAAGCGCTGTCTACCGCTAACGAAGACTTCGTGGATTTCGAAGAGAAAGTCCTGGAGTTTATCGAAGCGAATACCATTACAGTGATCGGGTATCCTGCGGTGGATTGTGGTGTCTGTAAACAAGTCCCTGAAACAGCTGAAGGTCGTTTACGTACTATCGTTCCGGTGGCGATCGATCGGGCTTTTTTTACACTTACCAGGCAGCGAACAACGCTTATGGGCCAGCTAGCCATGGTGCAATAAGAGCCCCAGACTTCGATCGTCGTAAAGACCCGGAAGATCGACGTCTAGATGACCTCTTTAAGCTAGACCTGCGTAGTAAGAAACTCACCGGTATCGAGTCCAGTGTGATCCTCATGGAGACGTATAACGAAATCTATGGGTTGAATGCTGGACGTACTTCGGTGGAGATGCCCTCGGAAGAATTAGTGAGTGAACACTCGCTGTTTGAGCAGCGAGCAGACGACTTCGCTAAGTTAAAGATCTCTACTCATTGGGGGATGTCTTTCTTTGAGTACTTAGAGTTACCGAGGGATTTGATTGAACGTTTGAATACCTTAGCACGTGGGTATAACAACGATGAATCAGTTGCAGCTACGAATGTCCTTAATGAGTTGAAAAATAATCGCTAGGCTTAGGTGGGGCAACCCACCTAAGCTAGTTATACGTTGGCTATTTTGATGGTTTGCCAATCATACCATTCATCTTTGTAAACACGGTAGGCGATATTGATATCATACTCTTTGAGATCATCGGTGTCCCAATGAGCTGCAACATACCGCTCAAAGCCCGTAGTATCGCGTATATTCGATACACGTGAGACCTGGTAGGTTTTCCCACGTTGCTGTATCCAAATCAATGTAATGTGTTCTGAGACGGTTTTAGCGTGGAATGCTTTATACTCCTCAGAGACGTAATCAGTGAGTTTCTCTATAACGGTCTCTACGTTGGGGTATGCATTACATACCGTATACATAAACGTAGCGAAATCTTGTCCTTCGTACATACTGTCCTCTCTTAGTGATCATTCATAAAAAGACAAAAAATAAAAGGAGCCTACTCTCCCTAGGGAGAGTAGGTCAGATATTAAAGCTCGTATTCATCACGAGGTGATTTCTTACTTTACTGCGATACATCGTCATACGTTTCTTGTGGTAAGCGACGTGTTTCTTAATGCCACGACAGAAGAGGTAAACCATCTTCGGAGTAAAGTCCTTACTACGACGGGTACGTCCAAGCATTTGTAAGTTAGCTTGAGTGTCATCGATCATTACCGTAGAGAGTGACATAATCAATCCGGGAATATCGACAGCAGTACCCGACTTACCTGGGGTAGAGACGATGATATCACCTTTCTTCATAATGTCGTACTTATCACCTTGGATATACCGTTCTACGCGGAAGGTTTTATGACGCTCTTTAATCCACTTCGCAAAGTCCGTACACATCTGTTTAGTGGAGAAGAACACCAAAACCTTTTGACCTTTCTGATACGTAGAGAAATACAGTTTTTCAAGGATCTGGTCTACCATGGTAAAGTAAGAGACTTGTTGCCGTTTGGTTTTTGATAACCAACCTTCAAAGGTAAGGTGGTTATACATCGGCATTCGGTTTACTTTAGCGACTAACTGATAATCACGGATACCATACATAATCCCAAAGGCATCGATGTATTTCTCAAACTCGAGTTTATCGTACCGAGAAGCCGGTGGAAAGCGTTCACGATACCGCAGTTTTAAGAAAGCATCATCAGGTTGTAAAGTGGCTGAAAGATCCATCAACTGTGGAATATTCAGCATAATGAACGACCAGAAGTTCTTACGGAATAGCTGATGGGATTCATCGTAGACCAAGAACCCTACGCCTAAGGTCTTTAATACTTCAGTGGGATGGACTAACACCTCATTGGTTAAGTAAGTTTCGATATAATCATCGATGGCGTGTGAGGAGATCACCATCGCTTTGATCTCTTTATCAGATTTGTCCATTTTACCCATACGGCCTGATAAACCGATATGTAGCATCTCAGCTAATCCTTTTACTCCATCGATCTTGATGAGTTCACCAGGACGTAAATTCAGATCAGTTTTTAAATCCCCGATCCATTTATCGACATACCCAGCTTTAGTGACCACCAGAAGCCGTTTACCAAGCTTTACAGCGGTTTTCATGGAGAGCTTCGTCTTACCATACCCTGTAGGTACCTCGAGCGTGGTGTGGTTCCTAGTGGGTTCTGTAGCGAACTCGACGATATCGTTCTGGTAAGCATAATCCCCCGTCTCTACGAGTGTGAGCTTATGTCGATCGAATACGATTGAATCCCCTGAGTATTCAGGGAAACGTTGTTCGATGATCTTTATAGGTTTAGATGTCCGGGCATTACGGATGAGGTTGACTACAGTCTCTTCCATTGCGTTGATATAATAGAACCCACACTCTTTTGGTGAGGGGATGTAGTATTTATCCCCTGGGATAGCAAAGATACGTCCGTGCTCTCTTTGTAATTTTGGCTTAGTCAGGGATTCATGCAGTGAATCTAAAGCTGCAATCAATCCCATGTCACGGGTTTGTACTCGAAACCCTGTATAGCCACGGGTAATGATGACTTCACTAGACATCCTGAGACTCCAAAAAATAAGTAGAGAGCCGAAGCTCTCTACAGTTTAAGATTGCGGTGGGATATAGATCAATCCATCCATTGGGTTGTATGGACGTTTGTGTTGTAAATAACAGGAGAGATCATTGTAGGTTTGTTGTTGCCATCCGTACAACATCTGTACTGATAGACTACGATGACGAATGATTTCATCATGAGATTTAAACTCACCATTAAAGAGATCGTTTGGAATAAACCAATCGCCTTGGCGAGCAGAAGTCACACGAGATGCCGCTAAGATCGTCGCAATGTGTCCAATATGTATCCCTTTGATCTTAGAGGAGATCAAACGGTAACCGTCGTACAGTGCACGGTCTGCATCATTATAAGACGTTAGCTTAGCGGCATTACTGCTAGCATGTACGTCTGCTAATTCATCATCATCCCCATCTGATTTCGTGGTAGATCGAATAAACACTTCCACACGTTTACCGAACTCAGCCATAGACTCATGTTTGAGTGGGTACACGAACAGAGGTTTATCATGTTCCCAATTAGCCAGATTGATATACAACCAGTTATTTACGGTTTCCCAACCAGTAACTTGTAAGTGTTTCAGTAGATCAATGGACAGCGAGGCTTTGGTCGAGGATCTGACCATATCCAACGTAACACCGTCTATTAAACCACTGGAAGCATCACGCACGTAGAACTCGGCTGTACTCAAGGAAGAGAGATTCGTCACTTCGATGTTATTCACATCGGTGATATACTTCACTTGTACGAGGTTCTTGGCTTCATCTGCTAAGATACGCAGTACGACATGGTCTGGCTTAACCTTTTCACTTAAGTAAAGGAATTCGTTTTGACCCGGTATGACACGTAAATAGGTCGCGTCATTACCACGGAGTAGTACCAAGAACTTATGCACGATAAAGTCTAAGTGCTTAGTAGAGATAATCAGCTGAGAGATCTCTTTACACAATGAGGTACAGGAGATATGTCCTGGATTAGAGTCGTACGGAATACCATACGAAGTCATCCCATAACAGGTCTCACAGACCCCTTGATTACGCAGGTGTTTACAACACAAGGTAGTACGCAATGAAATCGTCTTACCACGTAAGTGCTGCATATCCTCCTTAATCTCGACCAGCCGATCGCCGTCTAACATAAAAAGGCCTGCTAAACCACCTAACATCTGATCCCCTTCCTTGCCTTCTGGAATGGTCATCTGTTGGTATTGTTTAGTACCACAGTCTCCTTTATGGAGCTTGGTGATAGTATTACAGACCAATTGGAGTTTACGGTTGAAGTATTCTGCAATCGCTACTGGGTCTTTGTTGAACAGCAGAGCTTTAGCTGCAGAACGGGATTCTTTAGCAAAGGCAATGATGTCTCTAAAGCCCATCGCAAAGCCACGCTTAATCGGTTTACGGAAGATCACCGAGTCGATGTCCGTAATACGACCACGTGGACCGATCGACTGCAGGATCTGTGGTTCCTTAACGGTTTTGTTAACGATCGCTCTAACGATAGGATTACGGTGGTACTTACGACGGACGACACTACTGATCGTTTCGTAAGCATGGTCGATTGTACCGAGATCATCAGTTACAGCGTTATTCGCAGCAGAGATCTCTTCATCACACATCAGCTCCAATGCATCTAATGATGTGGTAGAACCGATATACTCAACTAACCGAGTAACTACGGCATTGTAAATGCGGTTGTAGATATCTCGATACGACAGTAACCAGACATCTTCTTTATCAAAGTCTGGATTCCCGATTGTTGGAGAGATCGCTTCAAACATCATCTTACGATGTAAGTCATCTGTAAAGGTACGACCATCTAAGAATAACTTACGGGTGATTTGTAGGTCACGGTACGCTTCTGCCAAAGCCCAGTAGTACCAACTGATTTGTACATCGCACACATCCGCTATCACGACTTCTGAGTCATCAAAAGTCAATTCCATCTTACCACGATTTAGATTCCAGATATAATCCTCATCCACATCGAGTAGATCACGCACGTGAAACTTATACAATACCGGATTCATACTTACTCCCTTCGCTTAGGAGGCACTGTAACGCCTCCTAATCAATTTAACGATTAATCTTCGCGCGTAGTAAAGCCTACACCATCGCATTCGTCTACGTGTCTCTGAATGGCCATAGAACGGTTATTTCCCAATGGGAACCGTTTACGGTCTACCAGGCACGGGATATTCATCACGTGTTCTGCAGTTAACGTATTCAGGATGACTTCGTCAGCCACGATGGGGTTGTTAGACCGATCATGGACTTCTTCTACCAAGTCTCTTCCTACGAAGGCTTTCAAGTGACGAGCTTCAGATTCCCCAATGAACTTAATTGGATGTTCACGCAGAGGACGACGCGTACGATCACGGGCATGTTGTTTAGCAATAGTACCAAAGTGTTGGAAACGCCCAGCACCAATGGCTGACATATCCCGACCAGTTTTATCCAATCGAATGATATACAACTCTCCTACGATAAACTCTTCCACAGTAGGTACTTTACTACCATCGGGACGAGTCATCATCAATGGAGATTGACGTGGTGGGTATTTCTCCTTAATCGCTTCTTCCACCTCCTTCATACCGAGTGGAGTATCGATTGAGATATTCACTCGCAATTGAGTACGTCTGAGCTCATCAATGAACTCATTACGTTCTACACTGCCTAAGTGAGTACGCGCTACGTCTTCTGCATACAGCGGTGTAGTAGCTTCTAAGAATCCCATCAGGTAATTCCAAGCTGCTTCATAGTCACCACCGTCGGCTAATTCCAACGTACGGATCTGAACATCCCGACGGGCGGCATTGTAGAGGTGTTCAAATCCACGGTTCCAGTTAGTACGACGTAACATCGCATTATCAGACATGACGATATGTACACGGTTACCATAGGCATCGATAGGCATATCTTCGGTAGGTACTACGATCCCTACTACCCCTTTACCACCAAAACAGTCAGTAATCTTACCTGCTTCAGCTAGAGGAATAGGGAATCGTACCGTCACTTCAATACGATAGTCTTCTAATGGCTCATACCCAAACTGTTTCTTACGAGGTGATTCCTTGTGCAGTACCATCTCAGGGTTCATCATGATTGATTCTTCAATCAACTGACGACACTTCGCCGTGAGATTAGTTTTCTTCTCACGTTTAAGTTCGAGGTAGTACCGACGGATGTTCTCGTAATAGAAGTTCAGGGCATCTGCGTAGACATCGCAGATCTGCTGCATCCCTTCGGGAGTTTGGAGGTTCTTACGTCCTGCTTCATCGCGGTAGACACGGATATCCACCACTTCTGATTTAGGGTTTACAAAGATGCAATCATCGAAATGACCATCTGGTTCACGTAATGCTCCTGTAGACATCTCAATGGCACACAATAACTCATCGTATTTGCGTTTTGCCATCAAGATACCATCATCACGGACTTTACCACCGATAGGTGGGTGTATCGCAGGATGTTCAGGTGTACCGTAAGTAATGAGCGGGTACTCATTAGGTCCGATACTCATGACGTGTTTCTTGTAACCCCAGGAGGACATCTTATCAGCGAGTTCTTGACTGATCCAGACCGCATCTTCAATTACGTTCTGTGAGGAGGCTAAGATCGCATTGGCATTAACCCCAGGACACCACTCATTGTTAATGACATTCGGTACTTCTGCCAGTACAGTACCTTTCTTCAAGATCTGACCTTTACGGAAAGTCATAGTCTGTTTCAATTCATAACCGAAGTACTGATGATGACTGACGTATTTCGGTATGACGATCACGTCGATTGGATTTTGATCAGCAATGATTGAAACAAAGAGAATAGTTTCTAATACATTGTTGTCTCCAAACTGGTTAGTAGCACGACGCTCGATAATACGTTCAATACGACAGGTCTCTTCTGCGACGATATTGAAAGTATACTTGGCGTACTCAAACCCTGCACCTGTAAATGTCAATGGCGGCTCATTACCAACAATCGGTGGAGATTGCTGGAAGTGTGCACCTTGCATTTGAACACGGGCACCGGATGACCCATCTGGATACAACATATATTCCGTAGTAGAACCGACTAACTCTGCATTCATCGGTGCTTTTGAATACATAACCTACTCCCTATTAATATCACATTGACATCTTATGATATATAACTGTAATTACTTCCACTGGTGAGAATATGTCCCAACCAATCAGTAGCTTAACTGGATATTCGACATCGGATTACAATGCCGATCAGAATCTACGTAATATCCTCGAGATGCATATCCACTACATACGTCATCACGAGTCTACGTATTTACACAC
>JACCDZ011192267.1_pt1 | contig 10581 bp, 11 predicted proteins | sample 7449551 | NCBI WGS metagenome assembly JACCDZ01 (sample SAMN15323452, study PRJNA562643) | freshwater metagenome | isolation source: river surface water | place: USA:Blue River Watershed | collected 2017-08-18
CGCGACACACCTCCGCGCAGCATTGAGGTCCCACGACTACTCCTGGAGGCTGTAGGCCAGTGGCCCCCTACAGAGCTCTCTGATGCTAAAAAGGTGGGTGGCGAGAAGCAGAAACTCGCGCCCACGGCGCTCGGCCAGTCCGTCCTGGAGTTCTGTGTACAGCGCTTCGCCGACCTCTTCGCCTACGAGTTCACTGCACAGATGGAGGCACGGTTGGATGCCATTGCCGGTGGCACAGAGCCTTGGAAGCAGTTATGTCGCGATACGTGGGCATCGTATAAGGATACATATGAGGCGCTTAAAAGTGGTGCGGCAGGCGCGGTGCCGGCGGCAGGAGCCGCTGCTGCGGCGAGGGAGCGCATCTTCCCGTGCGGCCTGAAGGCAGTTCAGTCTAAGAAAGGGCCGCTTCTGTTGCGCGAGGGGCCGGGTAAAGGAGAGGCCACCTTCTACGGGTGGCCCGACGCCGCCTCCTTTGGAGCTTTGACAGAGGAACAGGCGCTGGCGCACGTGGCGGCGCGTCAGGCCGCAGGGACCGGCGAGCAGATTGGCGAGCACGAGGGACAGCCGATTGTAAAAAAGAGCGGGCCTTACGGAACCTATGCGGAGTGTAACGGTGTGCGTGTGCCGTGGACAGAGGCTGATACAGAGGAGACACTTTCCGCGAAGTTGGAGGCAAAGGCTACGGCCTCTCTTCATACCCTCGGACCCTTTGAGTTCAGGAAAGGCCCCTATGGAGTCTATTTCTTCAAGAAGGATGCTGTTGGGGCTGCGCGCAAGTTCGTAGGGCTTCCGAGTGGCGTGGACCCGAAGGTGCTGACGCTGGAAGCCGCGACGAAGCTGTTCCAGGATGGTCTCCAACAGAAGGCGCGTGGTGCGGCGTTCAGGGGTGGCGGAGGCGGCGGAGGCCGCGGAGGCCGTGGTGGTCGCGGCGGCTTCCGTGGCCGCGGCGGCAAATAATCGCGACTCCAAGTAAGATGGTCGTAAAAGACCGCGGGAAGACTCGCAAAGTCGCACGCTCTTTTGATTTATATTCTCTACCAACCTACGTAATCAATATGAAAGAGCGCGCAGACCGCTGGTCTAGATTTACAGGGCAGCAGACAGTGAGTGCGTTCAAGCGCCTCCATCGTTTCAACGCCGTGAATGGAAAGAAACTCAACCCACAAACGGATAAACGGATTTCTGTTCAAACTCGCATGAATATTCTGCGAAATTACCGACGCTCGCATCATGAGATTGCTACGCTCGGTGCGATTGGCGCCTCTCTCAGTCATATCGGAGTCTGGAAGAAGTTTGTAGCATCTGGCTCACCTATGTGTCTCATTATGGAAGACGACGCCATTCTTGATGGTGCCACAATTGAACAAATTAATACTCTGATGAAGACTGCTCCGAAGGACTGGGATATGTGGATTCTTGGCTACTGGGCACCCAATCTCATTGTGGAGGATTTGCCGAATTCCAACTGGAACAAGGTGTACAACTTTACGGCAGCCCATGCGTATATTCTGTCGCGCAGTGCGGCTCTCGGTTTTCTGGAGGAGCCAACCCCTATTGAGTCTCATATTGAATACTATATGACGGCCTCTGCCGTTCTCAAGAACATGCTCATTGTACAGCATCCGGATATTCATATCAACTTCTATCATAAACGTACGGGTCCACGTACCAATGACTCCAATACGTCACAGCATAAGAAACATGGCTGTCCAACCTGTAATGTTGCGGATGACTTGGCGCAACTCTACGTGGGTGCAACGCGGAAAACGGACCATGGTATTAACGTCCAGGGCCTCGTGCGGAAGCCGCAGCCCAATGTAATTCTGACGATGAAGAGGGGGGCCAGAAGAAAGAACTCGCGTCATCCGTGACCCGAATAGAATCTCCCCCTATAGAGCAGAATGGCATCTCGTAGCTCCAGTCCTGGAGCCGGCGGTAGCCGGCGTGGGAGTGTAGCGGCCACAGATTTATCAGGTGGTGCGCCGAAGAAATTCATGAACGGCTGGACAAAAGAACAAGAAACTTTGATGGCGGAGTGGGCAGATATTGCTGGCTGCTATCGGTGGCTGAACGACCGCGCAGAAAAGATTTATACAAAATCCAATATGTTTATAACTATACCCGTTATAGTTCTCTCTACACTCGGTGGAACTGCGAATTTTGCCATTGACTCCTTCATACCAGAAGGAAACCAGGACCTCAAGAAATACGCGTCCGCAGCAATTGGTGGCATCTCCATTTTTGCCGGCGTTCTCACCACTCTTGGCAACTTCTTTCAGTTCGCCCAGAAATCGGAGGCGCATCGCGTGGCTAGCATCGCTTGGGGCAAGTTCCAGCGACAAGTGACAGTAGAGCTCGCTATCAATCCTATGGAGCGTATTGAGGCCATGGACTTCTTGAAAATCTGCCGCCAAGATCTGGACCGGCTGATTGAACAGTCGCCACAGATTCCAGACCCTGTTATTGCCCAGTTTGAACGGGAGTTCAAGGCTGTGCCGAATCTGAAGGTTCCAGACATCTGCCACGGGATTGAGCACACCCGCGTCTACGACTCCTCTAAAGCCCGCCTTGGTAAGATTACCGCAGAGGCCGCACTCCATCTTAAGCATAAGAAGCGACTTCTGAAAGATGATATTCTGCCTGATATCAACCAGAAAATAGAGCAGGAACTCAGTACTCGGATTGAGGCACGCATTAAGGCGCTACTGCCTTCGCCCCCTATAACGCCCCCCGCAGATGAAAAGAAGAATGAGGAGCTCGCTGCTGCGGTCTCCAGCTTGGAAACAGATTGGCGAAAACTTCTCGTAGGAAAGCGCCATCTGTTTAATGCGCCAGATGGGGTTAACGTTATTGTTCATCCAACTCCCGTACGACCATCTATACCTATCATTATAGATGGTCAGAACCAAGAAGAACCGCTGGAGCATGAGGCAATTCATGTGAATGTGGTGGGAACAGATGGCCCACCGCCATCTGCCTCCCCTCCTGAACAGCCCAACGGAGAAGTCAGCTTCGGATAAGCAAGTGCGCCCCTGCGTAGCTCACTCCTTTTGAGCCTCCAGGAACTCTGTAAGAATAGACGTTTTGGCCTGAAAGGTCCATTTCGCCCATTTGAGTCCTTCTGGATTATCCTCCATAGAGGCCAGCCATTTTGTGTAGGATATTTCATTCTGCTCTACCCAGACCTCTCGGATACGCGCCACTGCGCCTGGCTCCTCAATCAGCTCAGGAGCTCGGTGCCAACAAAAAAAAGAGCGCAGGGCAAACACAAAGAGTGCTATATCCTGCGATTTGGCGTAGGTGGTTTCCAGCACCTGAACGTATCGTATCAGTGCAGATTCCACAGTTGGCTCCTTTTCAAGTGCCGTGAGCACAGTAACAATGCCATGCGCCGCGCCCTCCATCTGTTTTAGACAACGTTAAAGGCCGCGTGCGGCAAGGGCGCCGCTCCTGGCGCAGCAGCGGCACATTGCTTGCTGCTCTGCCACTCCCCTTTGAAGCCCACCACGATTATCTCGTCGCATGGAGACGGTGGCGGAGAGGGTCGGAGAATTTCCGGGTCGCATTCCTGCCAGCAGGTCGGCAGAACCGGTCTCTGGGTCACCACCGTCGCGACGGCGCGCTGAATCAGGCGGAGAATAGGGCGTGCCTCCATCTTGCTCTAGGAAACCCGGGTAGCGCCTACTACTGGCGCCCCGTAGTTAAATTTTCACCCGCGGCTGGTAATCTCTTCCTCAATCGCAGCCACATGCTCTGCTGCTCGCGCCTGCTCCTCCGTCCACTCCGTCAGCTCCGCATAGAGCGCGTCCAGTGGCATCTTCTTCAGCATCGTCGTGAACCCAGTGCGGAGGCGAGAGACAGGCGCAGGGGCTGCTGCCGTAGCTCCCTCCTCCATCTCAAGTCCCACAATCGGGCTCAGGGGAGCAGGAGAGCTCACGCGGCTTCGCATGGCCCAAGCAGGCAGCTTCAAGTTGAGCGCTGGAGAGGTAGGGGCGGAGCAGGCAGGAGTGGGTGGCAGATGCTCGCGGCCATCGGGCCACAGCTGGTATACCATAGAGCCATCGTGCGCAATCAAGTCCATCGGGCAGCCGATGATATCCTGTCGCATCATTGCCATTTCATGAGGAGGGATTACACGGTAGTCTTCCGTATGGAGGTGAGGCTGCTCCCCAGATGTAGGGGGGGGCGCGCGCACAAGTGTGCCAGAGCCCCCCTTCCGCATCTTGTCGTAGTACTCCTTGTAGAGTGCCCGCCGCACCTGCTTATCCTTCGTCTTGGCGATGTAGTATTCCACAGGATGAGGACACATGTCGCCAGGAATCGGGGAGAGATGCTCGCCGGTCGCCTCCAGGTGAAGCTGGTCCATCGTGGGAGAGATCTTGATACCGAGAGGAGCCGACATTCTAGCGGAGTCCAATTGCTGGCCGGCGTTGAACCCCGTCGGGTCAATTTTAGTGCGAAACGAGTAGCTCAATCTGTAGCAGGTTCGTGACATGCTCACGCGCCTTTAAATATGCTTTACACAGTTCCAGCGTAGACTTCTTCATTTGGAATGTCGTCCGTTCGTTAGACACCCCCTTCCAACGCTCTGGGTCATACGCACTAATGGGATTCTTAACATCACCAGGATGAATCTGTAGTCCATACTCCTCAGACACATAGACATATTCTTTGAAGGTTCCTCTGTAACGAACAGTAACATCCACAGAATATCGTGTCACGGTGACCTTTTCTGATGAAGCACTTGCGGAAGAAATCAGCTGCTTAGAATTCTCTGCCCCCATTCCCTTTAAAGCTAAAAAAGAGTTTAGGTCGCTCCGCGACCTGTTCCTGTTGAGCTCTTTTTCCTGAGTCTATGCGCAGCTGGCAACCCTTAGGCGCAGCATCATGGTCGCCGCAGGTGTGCGCATCCGCTTCTGCTCCAGTCGGTAGGACTGGATGGCATACCAGATGCTATGCGCTCGCACCTGACGGTCGCCGAGACACCAGTTGCTCCAAAGGGGTGTGTCAGCCATCTCGGCCAACGTCTCTATGTAGCTCGTTGCGTCCGAGTTGTGGATGAAGCTGCGCTCCTGCTCCGTGAATGCGCGCGTGGACTGCATTCTGTTTGGGGGTGCGAAGAAGTGGGTTGTGGCACCGGGTACTGGCTCTCCTAGAACCCTTACAGTTCAATTTTTAGCGGCGAGCTGCTTCTAACATCTCCTGCCAGTGTCGCAGCTCAGCCTGAAGTTCGCGTAGGTCCCATACACTCGTTGGATCACAGATGCTATGCTTCTTTCGCCACGCCACAATTTCCCCTTCTACTTCTTTGATTTTGGTGCGGATGCCGTCTTCAATCTCTTTTCTGCTAGGGCTTCCTGAAGTCGGATATGCTTCTGGGAGTAGGGGCTGTCCTTGCGCCCCTTGTCCCGACCCTTGGTCTCCTGACGTGTCTTTGGCTCCTTGTAGTCCATTCTTACAGGTTGTACTCATGCCTCTACCCCTTTTGAGCAAACAGGTAAAAATCAATTTTACGACAAAAAGAGTGGGGCCTCCGCCGCCTGTCCCCTATCCCCACCTCTTTTTGCTGCCCGCTGCGCTTATGGCCGCTGCGCTTATGGCCGCTGCGCTCTACTCCTCCGCAGCCTCGCCCTTCTTCGCGGCAGCGCGTGCGGCCTTCTTGGCCGCCTTCGCCGCAGCGAGCGCCTCCTTCTCCCCAGGAGTCATGGCGGCCAGCTTGGCCTCGCGCTCCGCCTTCGCCGCGGCCTTCTGCTCTTCTGTCATCGGCTTGCGGCCTGGCTTCTTCTTCTCGCTGCCGCCCGAGGCCGCGGAGGCGCCGTCCGCCGGCACCGCAGCCGCTGCCGCGCCAGGCAGAGCCCGCGCGCCCAGGTGCTCCTCCGCGTAGGCCTTAATCGCGGCATCTACATCACCGCCCTCCTCCATCACCTTCTTGCCCAGCTCGCGCATGGCCTCTCGGTGCTTCTCCACGTCCTCGTCACTGAGGGGCATCCAGGAGGCCCGCGCGGCCAGAATGCCCGCGTCGTCCACGTCCATGCCGACGGTGTCCTTGAGATGCTTAGTGAAACTCATCATGTGCTTGGCGAGCTCAAACTCCTGCGCGTTCTCCTTCAGCAGCGCGCGGACGCGCATGCTGAACTTGATCCAGGCGTTCGGCTCCTTCTTCGGCGCATCCGGGTCTCGGGGCTTGCGGGTCTTCTTGGTGGTAGGCGCAGTTGTAGCCGCTGCACCTCCGCCCACCAGGGACTTCAATGCGGACAGGCGGCTCTCCAGCTCGGCGACGGCGGCGATGATGTTCTTCATGTCTGACATTTTGGCAGATGCTGTAGACTGGTAGGACACTCTCGTTCGGGTTAGGAAGTTGAGGCCGTGCTGCTCAAAAGGGGTGGGTGAGCCGTAAATTTTTGGCCCATTGAAAAAAAGTGGAGGCTCTGGTTCCTGGCCTCCAAGAGGGCGTCAGCCCTCTCCACCTTTTAAGCTCCACCTCAGGCCTCGGTCTCATTCCGCAGCGGTGCCCACGTCGCGCGACGAACCAGAGAGTTGCTCTCCACCTCGCGCTCGTAGAGCTTCCGCCAGCGCATGGACTCATCCTTCTCGGCCTCCAGGAGGACGGATGCCCGATGAGCAGCATCCTGTGCTTCTGCTGCCGCCGCCGCCGCGCGCTCATACTGCTCCTTCCAGCGCGCCGCATCCGCAGAGGCCTTGGCGCCCAGCCGCGCCTCGCGCAGATTCTCCGTCTCCAGATTCGCCACGAGTCGGTCCATGTCGCGCTGGTCACCCGCCTTCGCCTTCAGCGCCTTAAACTCTGCGACCAGCTCCTCATTCTCTGTGCGTAGCTGCTCAATGACCTCCTCATCCTGGCGGATACGGGTACGCAGGCGCTCCACAATCTCCGCGCTGAGCGTCTCTGTGCGCACCAGCTCCACCAGGCGCTCGCCCTTGACGGCGAGCTCCTCCTCTAGAGCCTCGCAGTAGCCCTCCACATCATCGGCTGCCACCGCGGACAGCTTCGCCACACAGAACATGGGGTCCCAGCCGTTCGCGGTGATGATCTCCATCTCACGCTGCAGCTGGGGAATACGGCTCTGAAGAAGGTTGGACATTTTAGACGTCAGGAACTGATTCGGGTTAGGAAGAGTTGCCTGTGCTGGCTTCAAAGGTGGGGTGGGCGCTAAATTTTACCCGGTTTAGCAAAAAAGAGTGGGGCCCCAAAGCTCTTCCTTGTCCCCAACCTCTTTTTTGCCTGCTGCGGCTAGCGCCTATCGCTCAGTGGTCGCTCTCGTAGCCGCTGGGCCAGCAGTCTCCGCAGTAGCGGCCTCGGCAGCCGCAGGCGCGGTCGTTGCGCTCGTGCTCCTCACCCTCTGGCGCACCGGCAGCGAGCCACGCGTCGTAGGCGACTCCGCTGAGACCGGCGTCAATGCGGCGCAGCTCTGCCAGGCGTGTGTTGGCACGCTCCACGATGGGGTTGCCGACCTCTAGCTCATACGCACAGCGGCGGATCGTGGCCTCAAAGGCGGCGAGGTCCGTCACACGTGAGGCCGCAATGGCCGCCTCCAGCTCCTCCGCAGCCGCGCGCATCCGGTCCCAGCCTGAGGTGTTGTACGCGGGGCCGAGCGCAGGCGCGGGCGACTCCTCCCCTCCTCCCGCAGCAGCTGCGGCAGCTCCGCTGGCACGGAGCTGCTCAGCCTCACGCTGTCCTACCAGCTGCGAGAGCATCTCCATCGTGCGCTCCGCCGTCCAGCTGTAGTGCGCCATGCCGTCTAGCACCTCCTCCACGCTGAAGTCGCGCAGCAGGTCTGGCTCCTCCGTGAGGTCTGCGAACATCTGCTGCTTGAGGTCAAAGGCGTTCGCGCCGGGCCAGCGGGCCATCCTGCGCGCCAGCTCGCACGTCCAGCCGTAGCCGAGGCCGATGAACGGGCCGCTCTCGCCGCAGCTGCCCATCCTCCACAGGGGCGCCGCGGGGCCAGGAGAGCCAGGAGGCGTGCCCATGGCGTCTGCCAGATCTGCCGCCAGGCTCCGCGCCGCTCCATCACTGGGGCAGGCGCAGAGAGGTGCGAAGGTGGAGTAGTAGCCGCTAGAGTTGCGCGAGTAGCCGAGCGGAGGAGGACGTCCGTCGTGGTCGCGCGGGTTGAGTTCACACCGGCGGCGAGGAGGACGCTGGGGCGCGCCAGGAGGGTCCATCACACCACCAGCAGCGCGAGGAGGGGTGGTAGGGACTCCGCCGCCGGCAAGCAGCTGGCCGGCCTCGTCCAGCGCCTCAAAGGGGTCGGAAGTGATACGGTGGGACATCTTGAAAGGGTGTGTAGAAGACTGGGGGGCTGTATAGACACTCGCGCTCGGGTTAGGAGGTTGAGGCTATGCTAGATAGTAGCTATAGCCCCAAGTTCAATTTTGCCGCATACGAATGAAAAGAGGCTGGGCTACATGCCCAGACCTCTTTTCTCACACACCCTTTTGAGCTCTCCCTGCTGCTCTAATGCCGGTAGTAGCAGAGACACCCCTCGGGCCCATCACCCCTATCTAGGGCATCTAGGCGCCGCAGGATGTCATCCTCCCAGTCGTCCAGCATGGCCAGGTCGCTGTGGCTGTTCGCGGTGGCGCGCTCCTTCTCCAGCTGCGTTAGCTCCTCTTGGAGAGCGGCCTTCTGTGTGGTAATCTCCAGGCGGCGCGCCATCTCTGCCTCGTAGGCCGCCAGCCACTGGCGCGCCTGGTCCAGTTCGGATTTCTTGAACCCTGTGTCCTCCTCATTGGCCTCGGCGGGCGGCGTAGCCAGCCACACCTCTAGAGCCTCCACATCCTTACGAACCGCGTAGAGGTGAGCCGCGAGGTCATCCTCAAAGAGGGAGCGCAGGTCATCCGCATTCACAACAGAATCAGTAGACATCTTGGCAGACACTTCTAGCTCGGGTTAGGAGGTTGAAGCCTGTGCTACCGTCTAGCACGGCCCAGCCGTTAAATTTTATCACAGGAGCCAAGGAAAAAGAGGGGTCCCTAGAGCTTGCACTCGTCTCCCCACCTTTTCCCCGCGGCTACTCCTTTAGAGTCTACCAGCCACCACGAGGCTTCTGGAAGCCTCCTGCGCCACCACCGCCGCGTCCGCCGCCACCTCCGTGAGGCTTCTGGAAGCCGCCACCTCCGCCACGAGCGCCTCCGTGAGGCTTAGCGCCGCCCCGCTCCTGCCCAGCCAGATTGGCGAAGCGGTTCTGGTTGGGGTCCGCCGCGGCCAGCGCCTTCGCACGCTCCGCCGCCGCCTTGCTGTTGCGGTCCGTGTCCCACTCGTCCTGCCAGCCGTCCTCGCCCGGGTGGAGCCAGTTGCAGGTCTTGGGCGCGTGGATGTGGCCCGTCTCGGGGTCGGTGTAGATGTAGCGCCAGCACTCGGAGCTCACGTGGAGCGTCGTCGGCACAGCCAGCTCTCGCCCCTTCACGACCGCCTTGTCACAGCTGTAGAGCTTCTTGCACGGCTCGTAGATCTTGCCGCGCGCCGCGTACTTATAGGCCTGCGCCTCCTGAACACGGCGGATGTGGCTGGCCGCGCACGCGACCTCTGTCTTGTGCATGGCCTCCTTAAACATCACCTCCGCAGCTGCGCGCTCCGCTGCCAGCTGCTCGGGCGACTTGAGCGCGTCCAGCGCTTCCTGCTCCTCCTGTAGCAGGTCGGACCAGCAGACGTTCATCATGTTGGCCCGCTGCCAGCGTGCGATGTCGCCGTTCATCAGAGGGTGGAAGGGGCAGTTGCCCAAGCAGAGCTCGGCAATGTGGGGCCGCGTCATGTCTGGCTGCTCGCCCACGACTAGCCAGCGGCGGCCCGTGGTCTGGCAGGTCCAGAAGTCCGGGTTGTCGTCAAAGGCGTCGTGGGTAGAGCAGCAGCGGCAGGGCTGGCGCGAGAGGTCCGTGCTGTCCACTTCGTCAAACAGGACCCAGGGCTTCTCGTAGTTATTCAGGCGGAGTGGGGTGTAGCTGGCTCCGCCCGCAGGCGCCGCCGGCGCCGCAGCCACAGGAGTAGTAGGGGCATCGTCATCGGAGTCGGAGTCAAAGGCGGAGCGGAGGAGGGCGAAGGTAGCACCGCCGGAGCGGGTGTTCTTGGTGCGGGACATTTTGAGAGAGCTGAAGAGGGTTGGGGGCAGAATGCACGCTCACTACTCGGGTTAGGAGGGATGAGAGGCAATGAGCGGCAGGGTGGGGGGTAACCGTAAATTTTACCGTGACGGGTGAGCAGACTTCTCTGAAGCCTCTTCACTAGCCGAACCATCCGACTAAAAAAGTAGAGAGTGTGGGAATCGAACCCACGACCTCTTCCGTTCTTCGCAGCGGCCACTTTCGTGTCCTATGTAAAGGAAGCGCTCTACCGATTGAGCTAACTCTCTTAAGGGGGCTGCGTTTCCACAGCCCCTAAGACATTAAAAAAATACTGCTTGCGGGGCTTGAACCCGCGACTATCGGCTTAAAAGGCCGATGCTCTACCTACTGAGCTAAAGCAGTGTGTGGCCGTCTTTCCGACCTGTCTTTAGCGCCGAGTGGTTTCGATCCACTGACTTTCGGGTTATGGGCCCGACGCGATTCCTCTTCGCTACAGCGCTTGGTTCC
>JACCDZ010936755.1_pt1 | contig 10580 bp, 8 predicted proteins | sample 7449551 | NCBI WGS metagenome assembly JACCDZ01 (sample SAMN15323452, study PRJNA562643) | freshwater metagenome | isolation source: river surface water | place: USA:Blue River Watershed | collected 2017-08-18
CAGCAGAATTGTGGCAAGAGTCTGGCCGTTGGGAACAAATGGACGCCGAATTATTGCGCTTCAAAGACCGTCATCAACGTGATTTTGTACTTGGCCCAACGCACGAAGAAGTTATCACCGATTTAGTTCGTAAAGAAATCAGCAGCTACAAGCAATTGCCGATCAACTTATACCAAATCCAAACCAAATTCCGTGACGAACGCCGTCCACGGTTTGGGGTGATGCGCGCTCGCGAATTCCTGATGAAAGATGCCTATTCATTCCATTTAAGTCAGGAATGTTTGGAAAAAACTTATCAAGCGATGTACCAAGCCTATTGCAACATTTTTACCCGCTTAGGTCTTGATTTCCGGCCAGTACTCGCTGACACCGGCGCTATTGGCGGCGCGGTATCCCACGAATTCCACGTATTAGCAGCATCCGGCGAAGACGCCATTGTGTTTTCAGATGCCAGCGATTACGCAGCAAACATCGAAAAAGCTGAGGCCATTGCACCAACGAACGCGCGCCCTGCCCCAACTGCTGCAGTCAATGAAGTTGCGACGCCAGGCGCCCACACTATTGCTGAAGTTTCTGCCGCAATGAACGTTGCGGCAACGCAAATCGTCAAAACCTTGTTAGTCCATGCAAAACCAGCCAACGAAAAAGCGCCAACAAGCTTAATCGCTTTGGTTCTGCGCGGTGACCATGAACTGAACGAAGTTAAAGCTGACAAACACCCGTTAATCGCTTCACCACTGACCTTTGCTTCGGATGACGAAATCAGAGCAGCAACTGGCGCCAACGCAGGTTCATTAGGCCCTGTAGGACTAACTATCCCAGTATTGGTGGATCACAGCGCAGCAGTACTTGCAGATTTTGTCTGCGGAGCCAATAAAGATGGCTTCCACTTGCAAGGTGTCAATTTTGACCGCGATATCAGTAACTACCAAACCGATGATTTACGTAATGTCGTCGAAGGTGACCCAAGCCCATGTGGACAAGGCACTTTGGTTATCAAACGCGGTATCGAAGTTGGCCATATTTTCCAACTTGGTGAGAAATATGCTGCAGCGATGAAAGCTGGCGTGTTGAACGAAGAAGGCAAACATCAAATCATGACCATGGGTTGTTATGGTGTTGGCGTATCGCGCATCGTGGCGGCAGCGATTGAACAAAACAACGACGCCTATGGCATCATTTGGTCGGATGCTATTGCACCGTTCCAAGTTGCTATAGTTCCGATGAATATGCACAAATCGGTAAGGATCCAAGAAACTGCAGAGCAACTATATCGCGAGTTAACTGCAGCAGGCATCGAAGTACTGTTTGACGATCGTAAAGAGCGTCCAGGTGTAATGTTTGCCGATATGGAACTATTAGGTGTGCCACACCACATCATCATTGGCGAACGTAATTTGGACGAACGTCAGGTGGAATACAAACATCGTCGTACCGGTGACAAACAATTACTGAGCATTGACAATGTGGTAGCAAGTTTAAAGCAAAAAATTGCTGGCTAAGTAAAAGCTAGGTTGACGGTGTGTTCGTATGTTAGTTCATGCGGCCGCCGTTACAGGCACCGTTACAGGCACCGTTACAGGCAATTGTGTACTAGGCCGCCACGAGCGGCCTTTTACAACCTGCGTATTTAATCATCTGACTTTGCCGGAGACCCCATGCTTTATTGGAATAGTCGATCGATACCTGAACTAAATGAGTTAAATTTTCGCGACCGGATGTCCGTATTGCGCCGGGCAACTGACCAGCTGCCGACACCGAAAAAGTTGGTATTAAACCTATTAAAGTTGGTGGTATTAATCCCGTTATTTCTTGCTATAGCACGGAGTGGTTCTTTGCTCGAAGGCTTCGGCTGGTTCGTACTTCTAGTGCTGCTTTATCCGCTGGCAACTCGCCCTGTCACTTTTGCGTTCACGCAACCCTTACTACGTCAAGCTCGATATCAGTTTGAACAACAAAAAGGCAGCGAATAATTGCTGCCTTTGCTCGCTTCGAGACTTTTACCGTCGCGGTAAAGGTGCTTGGATAAACTCAAACACGCTTGCATAGTAAAGTTCAGCGCTATCTAACCAGCCGTAGTGGGCGCAGTTGGACATAATCACCAAACGAGCATCAGGAAAACTATTGGCGATAGTCTTCGCTGTATCGACGCTAATCACGTCCTTGTCGCCTTGCAGCACTAACACCGGAGCTTTGAAGTCGCGAAAACTCGACTTCAAATCAAACTGAATTTTCTCCAGATCTTGATATACCAAACCGTTAATCGCCATATTCACTACTTTTAATCGAGCAGCGATTGCTGGTGCTTTGCTTTTATCGATCACGTATGCATGCGCTCTAACAAGAGCCAAAGCATCCCGAGTTTCCGCTGACTCATCGCCTGCGGCCTGTTGCAGTTGATAAGCCTGCATTTTTGCTTGTTCGGTTAATGTCAGATTGGCGTTAAACCGCTTCGAAAACTGCTCACGAAAAGATAAATCAAGACCACCCGCTGAGGAAAAAATAAGCTTTTCAACATGCTCTGGATATTTTGCCGCATAAGCACCGCCCAGCATGCCACCAAATGAATGACCGAGGATGGTAAGCTTAGGTTGCTTTAGATGACTTCTTAACTTTTCAATATCCTCAACCATCAACGACATTTGAATAGTGCTGCCATCAATTTTCGGTAAAGTTGAGCGACCAGTGCCGCGCTGATCAAATAAGATTGTTTGATAGCCTTTCGCTGCAATAGCTTTGGCAACAGACTCGAACCCGGCACTATCTAAACCTGGACCGCCATTGATGATAAGCACCGGCCGACCACTGCCAAAAGTTTGATAAAAAAGCCCCTCAACCATCCCTTCATTGCTCGCCAGACTGGGTTTAGTGATACTGCCAACTGCAGTTTCATTTGCATTTAACGTCGATGGTTTTGCCATCGCAAGCATTGGCAGCAGACTAAACAAACAAATGAGAGGAGCTCGGAGCATCGCTTTACAGCTGTATAAGTTGGACATGATAGTACTCAAAAACAATAAAATTTAATGAGCGCTAAGCTAGCAGCTTAGCACCGCTAATAGATAGATTTCACTGACGCTGTTTTGTAACTGAAGATGTCGAGCTGAAACAAAGCCATAATGGACAAAACCCGATCACTTCGGATAATGATTGCCATAAGCTACCTATATTGCATACTATTGATTATTAACAATAAGGAGTGGATAAAATGGAAATTTTGGTATTTTTCGTAGTCATTGTTTTACTAACTGTGTTTCCGGTGATGGTAGCAGCCAAAATACTTGGCGCCGAAAACAGCTCATTTTTCTCATGTTTATTGGTAGTCATCGCCTCTGTCGTAGCGAATAAGGTAGGTATTGCACTGGTCGACAATCAACTACTAGCCAATATTATTGCAATTGCCTTTACTGCGTTATGCATCACAATGATTTTGGGAGCTAAGTATTTTCAAAGCCTTCTCATCAGCTTACTTTCCATCGGTTTGCAGTTTGTGATCGTATTGGTATTAGCAACTATCGGCTTCGCAACTTTGCGTTAAAGCCTTCTAGTTGCTGGCGGTAGACAATCATAAGACCTTTGAGAGCCCTTCAGCTAAATCAATTAGAATTCATTAGGTGCTGATGGTTAAAGATATTTGTGGATGGTCTAACATCAGCCATAAAAAAAGCCAGGAGGTCGCCCGCCTGGCTTTTTCACTATTAACGACGTAACTTATTTCACGCCGTGCATCAGCTTATTAATTTGTGGCGCAAGCAGCAACAGCACAATACCGGTGCCTGTCAGCAGATAGAAACTGAAACTAAAACCATCTAGTGCTGATTGCACTGTCATGCCAGTTTCGCCAGAAATGTGTCCAGCTAACAAGCCTGATAAGTTATTGCCCGTTGCAACTGATAAAAACCAGGCACCCATCGCAAGACCAACAAAACGCACTGGAGCAAGCTTGGTTACCATCGACAGCCCGATTGGCGATAAACATAACTCACCGACCGATTGCAACACATAACACAACACTAAAGGCCACATTGGGATCAAACCGTCAGTACCTACAGAGTTTGTCAGCGCATACATCAGCACTAAGAAACCTAAGGCATTGCCAAGTAAGCCAAAAGCAAACTTGCGAGGGATAGAAGGCTCCATGCTCATTTTACTGGTAACGTACCAGATGTAACTGATGATTGGCGCAAACAGAATAATTGCAGCAGAGTTAATCGATTGGAACCAGCCAGTAGGAACAACGTAAGAACCATCACCAAAAAAGTCGCGATTAACTAAATTATTCGCCAAGAAGTTAAACGAGCTACCTGCTTGTTCAAAGAACATCCAGAAGGTCACGTTAAAACCAAACAGGATCAACAATGCATAAACGCGATGTAACTGCACAGTGCCAGTTTTCTTGCCCTCTGCCAGTAACATCAAAGCCACTATGATAAAGAGTCCGCCTAGGATCCAAGCTAGAATTTCTGCGCCTAAACCAGCCATCAGGAAATACACCACTGGCACCGCTAAAATAACACCAATGATGACGTAGGCGAGCATTTTGCCAGCTGGTTTGTCTGTTGGAGCTTCACCAATGCCTTGTAGTTGCTTGCGACCAAGAAAGAACCAAATAGTCGATAACAACATGCCGACACCAGCAGCAGCAAATACCACTTTATAGTTATCGTGTTGCGGCGTGCCAAACACTTGGCTTGCCAACCAACCAGTGATTAATGGTGAAACCAAACCACCGATATTGATACCCATATAAAAAATAGTAAAACCACGGTCGCGTCGGTCATCACCTTGCGCATACAGTTGGCCAACTAACGATGAAATATTCGGCTTAAACAAACCGTTACCAACAACAATGACAGCAAGACCCAATAAGAACACTTCCTTATTCGGGATCATGATCATAAACAGACCAATCGACATCACCACAGCGCCCAATAAAATGGAACGTTGGTAGCCAATCACGCGGTCCGCAACATAACCACCGAAGATGGCTGTCGCATAAACTAAGGCTAAATAAGCACCATAATAACGGTTGGCATCGCCTTCACCGCTAGCGTTGCCATTGTAAAATTCGGAAACGATATAAAGGGTCAGTGCCCAGCGAATACCGTAAAACGCAAATCTTTCCCAAAATTCCGCCATGAATAACATCCAAAGCGGTCTTGGGTGGCCCCATAAGGTGCCGAAATCAGTGTGAGCTGGGGTTGGCGTTGCTGAACTCATCGCAGGGCCTCCAGTTTTTGCAGGGCGCGCAATTTCACGCTCTGCTGCGCGAGCGCAGATAATAAGTGGATCATGGTGATTTCCTGTTTCTAATAATTATTAAACGAGGGTGTGCAGTGCCGTTTATACCGCAGTCGGCTATAAATTAAAAGCAAAACTGAGCTGGTCAGCTTGCAACTAGCGCTAGATGCCTACAGGGGTTATGCAAAAACAGCTGCGGTTGACCGGAAAGGTATTAGCCTCTCCGGTCAGTACGCTTATTCGAGGAATTCTTCCAAAGCGGCTTCATCAACTTCTTGTTGCGGTGGCTCGCCATCATAAAGCTTATACTCTTGGCGCTGAAAATAAGCATCTTTGACAAAAGCATAAGGATCAAGCGAGTCGTTAAGCAACTTTTCTTGTACCATTAGCTGTTCGCGGCCATCCAAAGCACTAATCACAAACTTCCCGACTGTCAGGTGGCTATTGAGCAACGTCATTGGGAAATATAAGTTATCAGCGACCCGTCCGACTGTGTCACGCACTGTAGTTGGCCCCATACCTGGGATCATCACGAAAGGTCCGTAGCCAACACCCCAAACGCCTAAAGTTTGGCTGAAATCTTCATTTTGCTGCGCAAGTTCTAGATGTGTTGCCACATCGAAAAAACCTAAGACCCCGACGGTACTATTCACCAAAAACCGCCCAGTACTGATCGCAGTACTTTTGCCTTTACCCTGCAAAATGCCATTGAGGGCATTGGCAGGTTCATCAAGGTTGTTCACCATATTAGCCAGCCCAGAACGCACTGGTTTTGGGGTAACTGCCATGTAGCCGACTGTCGCTGGACGTAATACATAAGGGTCCAAATATTCAAAATTGACGGTCCACATTTTGCGGTTGACCGACTCTAATGGATCGCGTGGGTCGCTATGAGCATCGGTCTGAGCGGTTTTACTGGCACAGCCAGTTAAAGTCAGCGTTGCAAGGGCAAGCAAAGTGGTAAGCAAAGTCTTCATCAACAAGGTCCATTCCTGTTCGGCTGCTCGCAGCGCTGTGCACAGCACCGCAAGCATTTTCAAAAAGTGCAGAATTATACTGAAAAACCAGCAAATAGATCACTGTTTCAGCTGAAGTCTTGGCTAAAAGCGGTGCAATTACCGCAAAATTTACCCAATTTTACCTTTGACTCAGTACTCGAGCTGTCGTTAGTTAGCCGTTTTGTCAGCAGCAAACTGCAAAGTCACCTGTTGCAGCCCATCTTTTAACGTCAAAGGTTCACTGCTGATTTCAGGATCATTGGCATCGGCAGCAATAGCCCCGCTGCGGCTCAATCGCACTTGAACTTGCGCTTGTGCAACTGAATCTAAGCCCCAACCTGCTTGCATTTGCATTTGACTGGTCAGTGCTATCGTTTGGCTGCCACTAAATATCGGCATTTTGTGCACTGCCAGCGGCATGCCTGAACCTTCAACTGCTTTGGCGAACACGAAGATGGTCGCTTGTGGATTTGCTGCAGCCACTGCCGCATCAATAGTCAGCATTACTTCGATGGTGCGTTTAGCTGGCGTCATTAACCGTTGAACTTCAGCGAGTTGCTGCTCGATGCGGCTATACCGTGGATCTTGTGGTTCAATTTGTCCAAGCAATAATTCCCAAGCGGCTTTTGCTTCTTTGTAATCACCACGCTCTTGCGCCATCAGCGCCAACATTGAAATTGCGTCGGTATTGGTTGGATCTTTGGTCAGCACTTTACCAAGACTTGCCGCGGCCTTTTGCGCGGCATCAGGTGCATTATTGACTAACAATGCTTGTGCGTAACTCAGCAACATATTGCTGTTATCTGGCGCTAATTTTAAGGCTTGCTCAAAAGCATCTAAGGCATCGCTGTTGTGCCCTTGTGAAAACCAAATACGACCAAGCAAAAACCAGCCCATACCGCCTTGGTCATCTTGTTGCAATAACTTGGTTCGTAAACCCAAAGCAAATTCGTTAATTTCCGCTTCGGTAAGTGGTTCGCCTTTACCTAACAAAGCACGCTCGCCATAACTTGCGAGGTTCGCTACAGCACTGTCCCATTGCTGTAACTGCCGATACTGGCCAGTAACTAAGTAAACTCCAGCTGTTAACACCAGCACGGCCGCAATTGCAGTCAAACGCCATGGCCACATGCCGCCGCTTCGCAGCGAGACTAAACTCGGGTCAGTAACAAACTGTTGCTTGAGCTCAGCGGCAGCCTGAGCAAAATCATCTTCTGCAAGTTGACCACTGTCACGGGCTTGTACTAAGAGTGCCAGCTTTTCAGCGAATAATTCTTTGCGACTTGCAATAGCTGCGGGCGCCGCTCGTAATGGCCATACAAATACAACTAACAGCACAACAAGCATCACTGCTGCCGCGAGCAGAAATTGATTCATCATCATTTTTTCTTCCTTACTGCATCAATCATTGCTTGCAAATCAGCATCATCAGTATTTTCAACAGTCGGTTGTTGCCGCTGCTTTTTCAACATCAGCAAAGCCAACATCAGGATCAGCATCATTGGCAATAACCATAACCACATAGTGCTAAAACGAAATGGCGGCTGATAATGTACAAAATCACCGTAACGAGTTTTCATGTAATCAATGACTTGGCTCTTATCCATTCCCTGCTCAACCAGCTGCAAAGTCTTATGCCGCATGTCTACCGCAACAACGGCATTGGAATCAGCAATATTTTGATTTTGACATTTAGGGCAGCGCAGTTCAGCAGTCAACTCACGATATAGTTGCTCCTGCTCCGGACTTTTAAAGCTAATGATGTCAGTCAGTGCATGGCTTGGCATAGCAATGAGCATCATTGCCACGAAAAAACCGGCGATTAATGACTTGAAAAACCGGCGCACTGTGATTGTTTGACTACTCATGCGGTCCTCCGCTAGTCACTGGTGCAGCTAGCGCTGCATATTTGGCACTTAACTCTGGCCAGTTTTGTTCGTTGATGTCGCCGACTAAGTGATGACGGATCACGCCTTGGGCATCGACCAAAAAGGTTTCAGGGGCGCCGGTAACGCCTAAATCAAAAATCAAACTGCGATGTTCATCAACGATATTAAATTGATAAGGATCACCCTGCTCCGCTAGCTTGCGCGCAACTTCTTGTTGTAATGCTGCCATATCGAATTTTTCACCAAAGGCCGCATCTGCAGGTTGCACATAATACAAACCAATAATATTGATGCCTTGCTGACGTAACTTGGTTAAAAAACCAAGCTCAGCATTACAAGTGGCACACCAAGTGCCCCAAACATTCAGCAAATAAACTTTGCCTTTTAAGTCTTGGTGGGTCACCAATCGGGTCGGCTCGTTCAGCTCAGGCAGCGAGAACACTGGAATTGGCTGGGTTACTAACGCAGAACCATGGTCGCGTGGGTTAGAAAATAGGCCGCTAAATAGAAAAATGGCCAATCCCAAAAACAATGCCAAAGGAATGAAAAATTGTAATTTACGCATGCGCCGGATCCTCGCTGACTGATTTGCGGCGATAACGCTTATCAAGCAGAGCCATCAGAGCTCCGAGCGCCATCAAAATACCACCCAGCCAGACCCACCGAACGAAAGGTTTCACGTAAATCCGCAGAGCCCATGACGGCCCATCCAATTCTTCCCCTAACGCAACATATAAATCTCGGCTTAGCTTGGCATCCACAGCCGCCTCAGTCATTACAGTCTGTTGTACTGGATAAAAACGTTTTTCCGCATGTAAATGGGTAACTTTCTCACCATTTTCATAGACTTCAAGTTCAGCGGCTTGGCCGCCGTAGTTTGGTCCTTTTAACGGATAAACTTCCGACAAGGTAAAGCTATATTGATTAAATTGAACGGTTTCGCCAATTTTCATCCGGACATCTTTTTCCACGCTGTAGGTCTTGGTCATCGCAACGCCAATCACTAACACGGCAAAACCAAGATGGCCGAGAGTCATGCCCCAATGGCTTGCTGGCAGTTTCCATAACCCAGCAGCACCACCGCCCAGTTGGCGGATCCGCAGTAAAGTTTCAGCAACAGCAGAAACAGCAACCCATGCACCAAGCAGCAAACCTAACAAACCTAAGTTTGCCGCAAAATCATGAGCCAGAGCCTGATAACCAAGTGCTATCACCACCGCAATCATCGCAATATAACTTAATGGTGCGAGCAGTGGATGTAACTGCTGTTGCTTCCAACGGACCCAAGGGCCGACACCCAATAACAAGGCAAACGGGATGGTTAAATAATAAAAGAACTGATTGAAAAACGGTTCACCAATTGAAATAGAGCCTAAACCCAGTTCTTTATGCACTAGCGGATATAAAGTGCCTAAAAACACCACTAAGGTTGCGGTTAATAAAAAGATGTTATTGGACCAAAGCAGTACTTCGCGCGAGAAAAGTTGATACCGCGCCTGCGAGCGCACGGCATTCATGCGAAGCGCGTACAGCAATAAACTGCCGCCTACCACAACTAGCAAAAATGCTAATAAATACAGGCCACGGTCTGGATCCGCCGCAAACGAGTGCACAGAAACCAAGACGCCAGAACGCACTAAAAACGCGCCAAGCAAGCTTAGTGAAAAAGCAGCAATCGCCAGCAAAACAGTCCAAGATTTAAAAGTGCCACGTTTTTCAGTCACCGCCAGCGAGTGCAATAACGCAGTGCCCACTAACCAAGGCATAAATGAAGCGTTTTCAACAGGATCCCAGAACCACCAGCCGCCCCAACCCAATTCGTTGTATGCCCACCAACTGCCTAACATAATGCCCAAGGTTAAAAATAACCATGCAGCTAATGTCCAAGGCCGAGCCCATCGCGCCCAGTTGCTGTCAAACCGTCCACCCAATAAAGCGGCAATAGCGAAAGCAAAACAAATTGAAAAACCGACATAACCCATATACAGCATCGGCGGATGGATAATCATGCCAAAATCTTGCAGTAACGGATTTAAATCCCGGCCATCCACTGGATAAAACGGCAAAGTCCGTTCAAACGGATTCGACATAAACAACACAAACGCATTAAAGCCAACCGCGACCAAACCAAGCACGCCCAAAATTCTGCCGTGCAACAATAAAGGCAACTGTCGCGCGCCGACGGCAACTGCAGCAATCCAACCGGCAAGAATTAACACCCAAAACAACATCGAACCTTCGTGTGAGCCCCAGACTGCGGTGAGTCGATAGTACCAAGGCAACATCGAGTTCGAGTTATTAGCAACGTAATAGACTGAAAAGTCGTTAACCCAAAACGCATAACTAAGCGCATAAAAAGAAAATGCTGTGGCAATAAACATCAGTAATGCTATTGGCCGAGCGAGCAAAATAGGCTGTTGTTGCGCACGAACGGCGCCAACAAATGGGAATA
>JACCDZ010118558.1_pt1 | contig 10579 bp, 5 predicted proteins | sample 7449551 | NCBI WGS metagenome assembly JACCDZ01 (sample SAMN15323452, study PRJNA562643) | freshwater metagenome | isolation source: river surface water | place: USA:Blue River Watershed | collected 2017-08-18
GCGCCAACTTTTAATTGCGGCAGCGCCTGACGGATTTTCGAAATAGACTCCAAAGCTGTTGGTGTTCTTAGCACCACCTCAACCGCGCTAACACCACCTTGATACATGGCTTGTGCAATAGCCACCGCGACCGCTGGCTGCTCGGTTTGAATGATCGGCAGTAACGGACTGCCGCCTAACAATGACACTAACGACTTCATTTCAGTTCTCCAGAACTATAATTGGCGCGCAGACGCATTTTTGATAATTTCGGCGAGCAACTGTGCCGCTGCGTCCGGGGTTTTACCGATAATGGCGGCGGCCGCAATGGGTGCAAGCTTTTGATACATTTCAGTTAAATCAGCTTTAAACTGTGCGGAATTGCGTAACTTATCCGAGAAAATTGGACAATCCGCTAACCATAAATCCACATCCGCGCCCCGCCCCTGACAAGCCTCTGCAATCGGTAATAAGCTAGCTGCTAATGGGTCAACCAAACTGATGCTCGGTTGTTGACTGGCACGAAGCCGTAAAAAATGCAGCCAGCTCGCAATAGCTAAAGCTAAAAGTTTGATTGAACGGCCGGCCGCCAAATTGTCACTAATAATGGGCAAGATCCGCATCGGCAATTTTTGCGAGCCATCCCATGCAATTTGCGCTAACAAATGCCGGACAGAAGGATTCTGAAAACGACGGAAAATATCAGCACTATATTGCTCGGCATTGAGCTCTGCAGGCGGAATAAATGACGGTAAAATTTCAGCGCTAGTCATCAAGCGCACCAACGCTTGCAGCTCTGCATGACTGACCGCATCTTCTACCGTTTCCAGTCCAAGCAACACGCCAAGATAGGCCAAAGTGGAATGTGGCGCGTTTAGTAAGCGCAGTTTGGCTTTTTCAAAAGCGCCAACATCACTGGTATAAATTACCCCTGCTTGTTCCCAAGCCGGGCGTGGCGATGGCAATACATCCTCAATTACCCACTGGCAGAACTGTTCGCGTTTGATCGGCCAAGCATCGCTATAACCAAGTTCTTGCGCCACAAGTTCTCGTAGGGCATCGTCGGTAGCTGGGGTAATACTATCAACCATGGTGCTTGGACTAATTAGTTGCTGGGACAACCAATTGGCTAGCGCAGGATCTAATTGCTCGGCGAACTGCAATAATGCCGCTTTAAGCTTCTTGCCATTATCGGTCAAGTTATCACAGCTAATCACCACAAATGGTGGCACGTTTGCGTCAAATCGCAGCTTTAACGCTTTAACTAACCAGCCGATTGCTGATTTGGGTGTCGCTGCTCTGTGCTTTAAATCATGTTGAATATCTGGATGTTGCAGATCGAGGCCGCCAGCAGGCGTTAGGCAATAACCTTTTTCCGTGATGGTCATAGTGACAAAACTGGTGCTGGCGGCAGTTAAACGGGCCAGCACTTGCTCGGCTTGTGTCGTTGCAACCAGCACTTCGGCTATCGAACCTATCAACGAAAATTCGGTGTGCTGCTCCATCACCGCTAAAGTGTACAAAGCATTTTGTGGTTCCAGCGCCTCAGCAACATCGGGAGTGCGCAACGACACGGCACAGATCCGCCAATTGCCGCCCGCTTGTTGCATGGCTCGGTGGGTATACCACGCTTGATGGCCGCGGAAAAAAGCACCAGGTCCTAAATGCACAATACCGATGCCAGGCTGCAGTTTTTGCGCTGAGGATTGCAAATAGCGCGGAAGACCAAAATCAGGCTTATTCGCAATAGCCAAACTAGTTGCGGTCTGAAAGCTAAGCCGAGGCATCATAACCGCTCCAATTGATAAGCTTTTTTCACTAAGCCGTAAGTGAGCTCATAAGCCAATTCGGCAGCATCTGCTTCACCTAATCGATGCTCGGCAACTAAACCCGCCAAAAACCGACAATCAATGCGGCGTGCCACGTCATGGCGCGCCGGAATGGACAAAAAGGCGCGGGTATCATCGTTAAAGCCAACTGTATTATAAAAGCCTGCTGTTTCAGTGACTTGATGTCTAAAGCGCAGCATGCCTTCTGGACTGTCGTGGAACCACCACGCAGGTCCAAGTTTTAGTGCTGGATAATGCCCTGCCAGTGGCGCAAGTTCACGGGCGTAGGTCGTTTCATCCAAGGTAAATAAAATGATGGTGAGCGCAGCTTCATTGCCATATTTTTCCAACAACGGTTTTAAATTACTGACAAACTCGGTTGGACTTGGAATATCGGCGCCTTTATCAGGACCAAATTTTTGGAAAATCTGCGAGTTATGGTTGCGATGTGCACCAGGGTGAATTTGCATGGTCATGCCGTCGACCAAACTCATGCCAGCCATTTCGGTTAGCATTTGCGCGCGGAACAATTCGGTTTCTTGCGAGTTGGCATTACCAGCTAGGCACTTTTGATACAGAGCGGCCGCTTCGGTCGCTGACAGATCTGCGGTTTTAGCCGTTGGATGACCATGATCCGTCGCTGTCGCGCCATGCTCACGAAATACTTGTCGACGAATTCTTAGCGCTTGTAAGTAACCTTGATAGTTAGTGGTATCTTCGCCGGTAATTTCTGCAAGTTTGGCGATATTGTCGGCAAAATCAGCGCGATCAGCATCAACTACGTCATCCGGTCTAAAAGTGGTTACCACTCGTTTTTCATAGCCAGAGCCTTTAAGTGCCGCATGATACTTCAGATCATTTAATGCACCTTCAGTGGTGGCGATAAACTCGATATTGAATTTGTCTAATAATGCACGTGGCCGAAACGCATCAGTATTTAGTTGGCGGTTGATTTCATCATAATAAAAATCAGCGCTGGCTGCGGTTAAGGTTTGGCGCAAGCCAAAGACATCATGAAATACTGAATCAAGCCAAATACGCGACGGCGTGCCTCGAAACAAATGATAATGATTAGCGAAAATATGGAAAATCTTACGATAGTCGCTCTCCACTGCGACGCCATCTTTACGCCGGATCCCTAAAGATTCTAACGAGATCCCTTGGCTGTATAACATGCGAAACACGTAGTGATCTGGCAATAGCAACAACCGTGTCGCATTTTCAAAAGACTCATCTTTGGCGAACCAGCGAGGATCAGTATGACCATGAGGACTGACGATCGGCAAATGAGCAATTTGTTGATACAAACGTCTAGCGATATCCCGAACTACCGGATCTGCCGGAAACAAACGGTCTGGGTGTAAGGTTAATTCTGTCATCAGGGCTCCTTGGCCGAAAGACGGCGCTCTGCTTAAATACTTGGCGGCTAGCTATATTGATAAAGGCTGACCAGCACGTTGTTAAAGGGTGACGCCATTTTTCCAAATCGCGATTTCTTTGTTATCACTGCGCTCGTTGCACGTCTTAGAACCAGAGGCGACGGCAATCAAAAAGCGGAAAAAATCAAATGCGAACTGCTCGGCTGACACGCCGGGTTGCAACATGGCGCCAGCATCAAAATCAATCCACTGGGGTTTATGCAGGGCCAGCCTTGAATTCGAAGATATTTTTACTGTCGGTACCGGAAAACCCAGTGGTGTGCCGCGTCCGGTGGTAAATAAAATTAGCGTTGCGCCAGCAGCGGTTAGCGCAGTTGACGACACCGCGTCATTGCCCGGACCTTGCAACAGCGTAAGACCTGGTACTTTGGCGACTTCACCGTAAGCAATCACCTGCTCGACAATGGCTGAACCGCCTTTTTGGATAGCACCTAGGGATTTTTCCTCAAGCGTGGTTAAACCGCCTGCTTTGTTACCCGGGCTTGGGTTTTCATAAACCGGTTGCTGATTGTCGATAAAATACTGTTTAAATTCATTGACCAAATTGACCGTGTCTTGGAACACAGTTTCATTGCGTGCTCGTGCCATTAACACTTGCTCAGCGCCAAACATTTCCGGCGTTTCCGTCAGCACCACTTTGCCACCAGCTGCCGTGGCAAAGTCAGCCATCCGACCAACTAAAGCGTTCGCAGTTAAGCCGCTTAAACCATCAGAGCCGCCACATTTCATGCCCAGCACTAACTCAGAAATGGCACAAGCTTCGCGCTTATCGTTCGCCATCAATTGCAGCAATTCATCAACAGCGGCCAAACCTTCATCGAACTCGTCACTGACTTGCTGAGCGTTAAAAGCGCGAACTCGAGAATGGTCGATGCCTTCACAAGCGTCTAATAGCGCCGCTAATTGGTTGTTTTCACAACCAAGACCCAGAATTAACACCGCACCAGCGTTGGGGTTTTGCGCAAGTCCAGCCAAAATGGTCCGGGTATGCTTTAAATCATCACCGAGCTGTGAACAGCCAAATGGATGGGTATAAGCGAAGACACCATCGATATTGGCAAGGTTTTGTTGTTGCAAACGAGCATTGGCAGTTGCGGCAATCCGCGTGGCAGCTCGATTGACACAGCCAACAGTATTTAAAATCCACAGCTCATTACGAGTACCGACTTTGCCGTTGGCCCGCCGATAACCCATAAAACTTTGCGGTAAATCCGCCGGAAACGGCAAAGGCTGAGCAGCACAACCTTGGTATTGATATTCGGTTTTGCCGGATAACGCGGTTTGCACATTGTGCGAATGCAGATGATCGCCAGCCTTGACGGCTATGCTGGCAACACCAATGGCATAGCCGTATTTCACGACTTGCTCACCAATCGCTAATGGCGCTAACGCAATTTTATGACCGGCTGGAACCACAGAATTCGTCACCACATGCTGCCAAGGTGCCGGCAATGTATAACCCATCGGTAATTCTTGTAATGCCACTACCACATTGTCGCGCGCATGGACCTGCCAGACTGCAACTAAGGGCTTTGGCGACACCGGATCGGCAAGTGGCGCTGCACAACTGGGCTTGTTAAAGGTCATAATTTGCCTCTTAAATTAACTGGTTACTGGCAATAGCCTTAGCTAATTGCTTGGCTGCCAAGCGCTGCCATTTATCAGCACCTGCTTGCAGTCAAATTGCTCAACATGTTCAATCACGCCTAGGCTTTGGCTACGGATTTGCACTTGTTCAAGCGCCAAACCGACAATTGGTGCTCGAGCAAAACCCCGAAGTTCAAAGGCTCGCTCGGCCTTACTGACCCGGAAATTGCGCAGTTTAATGCCACGAACTTGTGGCAGAAATTGCCCGGCATCGCCTTCTTCGTAATAAAAATTAATCACCACGGCATCTTTCACTTGGCCGATGTCGATATCCCAAAGCGCGACATTTTCTATCAAGCCACCACGGACAGAATTGGTTTTAATGCGCAGGCCTCGCTCCAGATCTGGGCTATTCATCACCAATCGCCGAGCATAAATATTGCGAGCACCACCAGAGATCTCACTGCCAATAACCACACCACCGTGCCCTGCCCGCATCACACAGTCTTCAATAACCACGTTTTGAATTGGGGTTGCTAGGCGACGGCCATCGTTATTACGACCGGATTTTAGGGCGATACAATCATCGCCAGTGTCAAATTGACAGCCACGAATAAGCACTCGCTCACAACATTCCGGATCACAACCATCGGAATTCGGACCGTGACTAATGCAATTCACGCCTTCGATAACCACATCGCGGCATAACACCGGATTCATCAACCAAAACGGCGAGTTTTGTAAAGTCACACCGCTGATAAGCACACGGCTGCATTGATAAGTTTGAATTAATGGCGGACGTAAGCGGTTATCACGCAGCACACGCTCGCTGAACGGGGTGCCAGCTGCAACCCACTGTTGTAACTGGTCGCGCGAACGCTTTTGCGTATTTGCTGGATCGACCGGCCACGGAGTATGTTTCCACTCGCCTTTCCACGGCCACCAATGTTGATTTGAACCACCGCCATCAATGATCCCTTCACCGGTGATGGCAATATTATCCGCGCCATAAGCGTAAATAAGTGGCTGGTAGCCCATCAATTCCATGCCTTCCCATCGCGTTTTCACCAAAGGCAAATAGCGTGTTGGATCTGGAATAAAAGCCAGCACGGCATTTTTCGCTAGGTGTAAGTTCACGTTGGACTTGAGTGTCAAGGCACCCACTGCATAGCGCCCGGCCGGAATAACAACCTGACCACCACCGGAGGTATGACACAGGTCGATAAGACTTTGTATCTCATGGGTAAAGTCCAGTAGCTCGGTACTGTTGCGCTCAGTTTTGAGGGCAAATTGACGCGCAGGAAAACTGGTCAGTTGTATACTGGCAATAATCGCATCAGCTTGTTTCGCCAACTCATCATTTTGCGTGGATGGGTCCTGTTGGGCACAACGAGACAACACAGGCAAAGCAGCGAGTGCCAATGCTTGTTTTAAATGCTGTCGTTTCGACCAATCCATATTAAGACCTTGAACTTATTGCTACGTTTTAATAAGCATATACACCGCTGCCACCGGTGGCAATAGTGTGGCAAAAATTTCTGCCACCGCGAGACATATTGATTCCATATCTGAAATTATTGGCGCTGCCGCCGATGTGGTATTGGCTATATGACAGGACAAATCGACCAAGTAAATATGAATAAATCTGGAGTTTTGCGCATTTATCCTTAACTACAAACTTGGTCTCGACCTTGATTTTTGGCTTGGTACAGCAAACTGTCTACTCTAGAGAGCATTTTTTCGTAGTGGGCATAACCGCTATTTACCGCTGCACCAAAGCTAGCAGTCACTTTTAAACCGGGCGCGACGTCAGAGAAATCGGTTTGAGCTAAGCGGGTGCGCAATCGTTCGGCAATTTCGACGCCTTCCGCAAGATTAACTTCAGGAAGCAACAATACGAACTCCTCGCCCCCCCAACGTGCAGCTAAGTCAATGTCTCGGACCGTGCTTGCGAAAATGTCGGCAATTCGTTTGAGCACCAAATCCCCGGCGAAATGTGACCATTGATCATTAATACGTTTAAAATGATCAATATCCAGCATCACTATACACAATGAATGATGCAGTCGATTAGCCCGATTAAACTCTTGCGCTAACCGCTCATCAAAAGCACGCCGATTGGCAAGGCCAGTTAGACCATCTTGCCTTGCCTGTAGTGCAAAAGCAGCGGATTGCTGTTGCAGCTGCACCGCTAGCAAAGTTTTCTCTTCCACAACGAGGTGCAATTGCTCGGTTTGTTGCTGCAATACAGCTGTTTGTGCGGCAACTTGAGCCGCCAATTCCAGTTCTTTGTGACGGATCCGAATAATTCGCAGGTGATACCAGCCATAAAACATTGCGATGGCTAAGAAACCACTGGCAATCAAAAACTCTAAACGCTGCCAGAAAAATGGCTCGATATTAAACGCCACTGTCGCAGGCGCTGACCATTCACCATCGGGATAAGCTGCGCTTACTGAGAATCGATAATGACCAGGCACCAAATTGGTGTATTCCGCGTTATGGGAAGTACCTCGGTCCACCCAATCTTGGTCAAAACCCTCTAATTTAGTCCGATACATGATCCGTGACGGCATCAAGTAGCTCAAACCTGCAAATTCAAAACCGACCCGACGAGTCCCTGCCGCTAGTTTTGTACCTTGTTGTACTTCACCGTTGGCCATCAGACTTTGCACAACCACGCTTGGAGTGGTCACACTAAAAGCAGCCAGTCGAACTGGATCGACGGCAACGGCCCCTTGCGCAGTTGCGAACCACAAACTGCCATCTTTACGAGTAGTCGCAGCCGGGGACGAACCGCCATTGCACTGCGCACTTTGCATACCGTCGGGCTCACCGAATAAATCAAACCGGCTGAGCTTTTCCGCTTGTCCGAGCAACACCGCCTGCACATCACGTTGGTCAATTCGTAAAATCCCGCGATTGCTACTTAGCCAAAAATACTGATGATCTTGGCGTAACATACTAAAGACTTTATCAAAAGGGAGACCTTGCGCACGACCGAGCAAACTCATACCGCCGGCATGATGAAAAATGATGCCACGATCAGTTGCGATCCAAAAATCTGAGGAATTGGGGACTTTCGTAAAATCAAAAATGTATTGCGCATTATCCAAGTCGGCCAACGACTGGAACTGAATTTTACCTTCGGCGTATTTTGCCAAGCCCTTGCCCGTGCCAATCCAGATGGACCCATCCGCATGCTGCATAAGTGCAGAGACGAAGGAACTTGGTAAACCATCGGCAGTGGTGAAATTGGTGAGAGTCTCCCCTTGTAACCTTGTCACCCCACCGGAAGAGCCAAACCAAGCATCTTGCTCGTTCACTGGCAAAATCGCGCGAACTTCGTTGGATCCTAGTCCGTCTTTACGTTGATATTGGGCAATCAATTGCCCTTGTCGAAAACGCATGACGCCAACTGTATAGGTGCCAACCCACAAATCGCCATTAGGCGCTTCCGCTAGACTAAGCACCGACGGCACAGGCTTGCCATCAGCTAGGCGAATTTGCTGGATGTCTTGTCCTACTTGCCGATCAAGACCATTACTAGAGCCTATCCAGAGACTGCCATCACTGTGTTCAAGCAAAGTGCGAACATAGTTATCTGATAACCCTTGGTCTATGGTCAGCGTGGTGAACGGCGTATCGCGAAGACGCATCAGGCCGCCATTGGTCCCAACCCAAAGGCTGCCTTCTTTATCTTCAAATAATGCTAGTACTCTATTGTTTGGAAGCCCCTGCTCAACGGTCAGTTGTTCAAGCCCTAAAGTACTGAGTCGGAACAAACCACTGCTGATGGTTCCGATCCAAAGCTGGTCTTGCCGATCACGCAGTAAAGATGTCACCCCAAGCTGGGCTAATTTTGGATGCACAAGCACAAACCGCTCTTGTTCAAGTCGATACAAACCTTGTTCAGTACCGACTAACAGGCGCTGCGCATTATCATAATCCAATACGTAAATAGTTCCGGCTGGAAGGCCCTGCTCTGCGCCAACTTTCTCGGTTTTGCCGTTGCGATGATGAAACAAACCCAGATCCGTGCCGAACCAAACACCTCCCAATGGATCTGGCTGCAACCGATAAACAACAGCACTGGCTTGCGCTGACAGTGGCTCGAATTGTCCGGAAGCAGCTTGAATAAGCACACCAGCGCCTTCGGTTGCTAACCACAGTTTTCCGGAGCTATCACGAAATAGATCGTTTATAAGAACGCCGACATGCGGCTGCGGAGACCAAATACCGGAGTTCACACTGCTAATACCACCGCGAGCGCCACCAATGACTAGTGAGCCATCGCTCTCACGCCAGAAAGCTCGAACACCAGAATCAGTAAAACCTGTTTGCTCGCCGCGAGCAAACACTTGGAAAGTACGACCATCAAAACGAGCCGCGCCTTCCCATGTGGCCAGCCATAAATAGCCATCACCACTTTGTGCTATATCATTTATAGTGTTATGAGGAAGGCCTTCACGCGTGGTAAAACTTTCGCGAAAATAATCACGCAGCGGTGTCGATTCTTGAGCAGCTAGATGCAACGAGCAAAGTAGCAACCACCCAATGCTAATACCCTGCAGTAGTCTAATGATCAAGCGTCCATTTCGCATTAGTCCCAAACTCCGCCCATCCGCCATTACTGAAGAATTGCATAAACAATCAGAAGTTTAGACTAGCACGAGATACCTAATTATGGGACTTTTTATGGCAAAGTCGCGGTTGATTCCCGAACTACGAGCGTCGGCGCAACTTTAGCTGCTACATGACCAGCCGCACTCTGATTATTTTCAATATCCATAATAATTTTTGTCGCAGCCAGTTGCGCCATTTGCCGCACAGGACGACGAATAGTGGTTAAAGCCGGGATCACGCGCGATGCCAGCAAGTTATCGTCAAAACCGGCAACCGACAGTTGTTTCGGGATACTTATCCCCAAATCGTGAGCGGCTTTCAGCACTCCCGCGGCCATTTGGTCGTTATTGGCAAAAATGGCAGTCGGCAGAGTCGCTTGTGTTAACAACTGTCGTGCGCACTCAATGCCAGTTTCGTAACTGTTATTGCCTTCAATAATCCGTTCCGGCTGCAAAGTTATGCCGTAGGCTGACAATCCTAACTTGAATCCTTCCATCCGCTCAGTGGACGACTTATAGCGTTGTGGTCCACTAATAAATGCGATATCCACATGACCAAGTTGCGCAAAATATCTGGCCATTTCCGCTGCAGCGGCTCGGTCATCTGAGACAACTGAATGGTGATTATCGTCTAACAATACTGAGGTTAAACGCACATAAGGACGACCGGCATCTTTTAAAGCGCTGGCAAGATGATCAAGCTCAGAAACCGGTGGCAACACAATCACGCCATCTAACTTCGAGCGATTGATGAAATTAAAGCAGTCTTGTACCAAGTTTTCGCTGCGATAGCGGCATGGATGCACAACCAGTTCATAACCAAGTTGTGAACATACTTCCAACACCCCACGCTGCACATCATCCAGATACAGCGCATCTGGGTTATCGTAAATTAAACCAAGCAAATAAGAACGGCTCGACGCCAGCCCACGCGCTTGTGGGTTGGGGGAGTAATTTAAATCTGCGATAATTTTTTCAACCCGCGCCCGCGTGCTGTCACCGACACTTAAAGAGCCGTTGATCACGCGCGATACGGTGCGTTTAGATACGCCAGCTAAACGCGCAACGTCATTGATGGTTGAAGATTTCAGCATAATATTAATAAAAACTCCGAAAGCTA
>JACCDZ010382290.1_pt1 | contig 10578 bp, 16 predicted proteins | sample 7449551 | NCBI WGS metagenome assembly JACCDZ01 (sample SAMN15323452, study PRJNA562643) | freshwater metagenome | isolation source: river surface water | place: USA:Blue River Watershed | collected 2017-08-18
GTCCGCAATATCTTTTTTTGATCATTTCATCCCATTTATACCACGTTATAACAAAAAGCACTGGTAAAATAGCATACCATACCGTTAAATAACATTTCAACAATCATGGAGGTATATGTTTTGATTAAATTAGTGACCGCGTTAACCCTGACGCTTATGACGGTAGGAGTGAATGCAAAAGAAGCTTCCGTTACTGAAAAGTTAGAAGCAAGAGCAGAGGCAGTATCAAATTCTGCACCATCAAAGCAAATTAATTGTTTGGCAACAGCCATTTATTATGAGGCACGAGGGGAATCAACCCAAGGACAGAAAGCAGTAGCCTCAGTTGTTATTAATCGCGTTAAATCACCGCGCTTTCCTAAAACCCCATGCGCAGTATTGTATCAAAAAGGACAATTCTCTTTTATAGGAAAGGGATACCCTGCTCCTCGTGGAGCATCTTGGGTAAGTGCTCAAGCTATTGCCAGAGAATATATTGATAAGAAAAGTGGTGATATTCCACATTTATTCTTCACTTCCCTTAAAAGAAAGGGAATGAGAATAGGAAATCATATTTTTTATTAATTCAGAGAGACTTTTAAAGTCTCTCTTTTATGTAATTCACATATTGATCTTTACATTCAGATAATATTGAAACTTGGTAGGTTATATCAGTCAATATAACCTGAGGATATGTCATTTTTACAAAAATAGCATCTTCATAGTTGCATAAAAATATATCACTACTGACTCTAATCAGTTCTTTCACAATTTTATTTATTGAATTATTTTGTTGTATTTCAATTATCGTATTGTAACTCTTTTGATAGTTTAATAATGCCGTAGCAACGCAAGGATGTAATCCAGACTGCTGTATTTTTAATAGTATATTTTTTGGAAACTCACGATAGTTTTCATCAACAATTTTAAAATCATTTGCTTTATAGGATGAGTATAGATGATTATTCTCTATGTTATACAAAGTATGAAAGTATCCTATTAAGACACGATCTAAGTTTAGAAAATAAGGTTCATCACCCAAAGGTAAACTACGATCTTTCCATGTTAAAATAAATTTCACGTTTCATTCCAATGTTTCTTTATTTTATCGAATTGAATATCATATTCCTCACTCACTATCAATGGTATGTTCCATTTTGAGCAATATTTTTCCGCTTCTGTTCTAATATTAATAACATCAAAATATGATAACTTGTTCATAGATGGTAGTTGTAATCTAATTTCCACTATATATCTATTCAAGTTATTAATATCATCGACCACATATTCTTCTCTCCATGCCGATTCAGAATACTCATTAGATAGATAAATTCTCTCTCTTTGTGAAACTAACCCCCGAGTTTTTCTAAAAACATATTCACCATCTAGCGGAATGATTTTTTTAACATTACTTAATGCTAATTGATCAAATACTAACTTAACTGGTCGTTGCCAGTTTAATGCGGAATTCCTAGTCAACGAAATTCCTTTTACTATTTTTCCACCAATATTATGGTCCCACGTTGCTTCAATCTTATTCGTATCAAATACAGAATATGCTTTTTCAGGATTCATTACATTGCACTCCGACTTTCAAATAATTCGTGATATCTCATTGATTATTTATCGATTTTGAGGAATGGACTAAGATCAGTTCCAGAGACTCCGTATTTCATTGATAATAATGAGTATTCCTCTAGATCAAAAGCAAGTATATTTCCATACTTTTGATCATATCCAATAATATTATCAGAGAATTCCATCGTAATAACATTTCGTTCGGGAATTCCTCTTAAATCAACAAAGTATGTTCTTTCTCGACCTGTTTCGGTAGTCATCATTTTATATAATACATATTTAAAAAACTTGGATAAATTTGGTTTACATACGTTATGAATAGTTTCTTTCAACTTGACTGGCATCAATTTATACTCAACGTCAGTCTGATTATAACAATATATTTCATACTTAAAGGAGGTTTTCTGAATTAACTCAATCAATGTGATTAACCCGCGTTCTGTTAAATCTCTACTACCCTGTGATTCATTAAAGTTAAAATGAATCCCATTAACTTTAAAATAATACTCGGTCAAAGTTGGATTGGCTTTAACCATAACACCATTGTCCGAAAAATTGGTAATCCTCTTTGTCCCCAGTTCAGTATCAATTGTCACAAAATATTTCATTATTTTAGACTCGCTGCTTGTGGAACAATAGGATCAGAAAAATATTCAGGCATCATTTTACACATTACATAATCCTCAAAACTTTTAAGAATAATGTTATTCTTGATAATATAATTTGAACTGAGGGTTTGTTCACACCATTTTTGGAGACCAGAATTTTGTCTTTTATCATACTTTTTACGAACTGTTAAAACGAGAAGATTACCATTGGAATCTTTATCCCATTCTGGATATCCATCTTTGAATAGACGTTTTGATTGTTTATTGCTTAATCGAAGCATTGGTAATCCCTTAAATCATGTAAAATAGGTTGATATATAACTTATTCTATTTTGTCTACCTATTTTTTCAATGTTTATAACAGGTATCTCATTAAAGTATGTCGTTCCCCACCACATATGGGTTCCTGATATAAACACATAAGAGTTATTTGGTATAAGAATTTGGGATGATAATGATTTGACCCATTCATCACCTATCTTCTTATAAACAATTCCCTCTTCGCTAATCGTATTAGGAGATAATTCTATCGTCTTTAAATTACTCTCCATAAATGAATATGAAACTGATGCTAATTTTTTCTTCTTATATTCAATCAATGCTTGTCTCATCCATTTTAAACACGGAATCATCTCAATATCATTCTCAGAATAATCATCTATATTGTCATATACTTTTTTTATATTAGGCTTTCTTGTTATTTCATATTCAAGCAATTTAACAATATCTCTGTTGATCATAATTTAATTACCTTCTTAGCATCCTCCAATTCAGAGGAATAAATCTCCGTCATTTTAGTTTTACTTGATAAGATCGCAGAATATTCTGAAATAAGATCGAGGTTTTTCTTGATGTTATTATCAATCTCATCCTTAAATTCTTTAGTCCAGCGATAGGTTGGTAATGAAGTCGCCTTTTCAACTTGTTCTACAGAAGGTGTAAGTTTTGCCTTAGTAGAGATTCTGTTTATCTCTAAAATCATATCGGCCTTATTAAGAAATGTCCCCAACTTTTTAGTAAAACCGTTTTCGAACAATGCTTTTAGTAAATACCAATACATCAATTCGATATTAGCCTCAGACAATAATCTTTCATAACGATCTTTATATATAGTAAGTCTGAATTTAACAAAGTCTTCAATCAACTCTATTGGATTATTATATTGTTTAATACTGGTTTGATCCCAATCAATTACAACAATTCTTTCTGTAACCTTTTCTTTAAGTTTCAAAAAGCTTATAGCATCTTGTTCCGTCCATGCCTTCTTCGCTGGTATTTTAACCTTTTTACCATCTGGTAATGTTTCAGTTCTGGCAGGTTGCGCCAATAACATTCCTCTTTTTAGCTTAATATCGACCAAAATAGTTTCTGATGAGTTATCTTCAAAGTCAACTATCTCATCATTGTCTTCCATTTTGATCAATCTGGCCCTAAAATCGTCCAAGGAGAGGCCCGGAGGTAGTTCAGTGACCCTTATAGTGGAAGAGTTTAATATATGGGCTTTTCCAGTGTTTTCATACTGATTCTCACCAATCTCTTTAACATCAGAATTATACCCATGATAATATGGAATTAATTTCTTAGGTGTTTTTTTATTCAATACATCGATAGTAGCTTGGACTAACTCTTTAGGATTTCTTGGTAAAATTTTAGTGGAGAATCCAACTGCAACACCATTGATTCCATTTAATAATACTGTTGGTATTATCGGAAGGAAATACTTTGGCATCATGTTTGATCCATCGTAATTCTTTATTAAAGGAACATTTGGTAAATCACAATATAACACACTCTCCGAAAACTTTGATCTTCTAACTTCAGTATATCGTGGTGCACCAATACCATCAGGGCTTATTCTTGATCCGAATTCTCCCTCTCCCTGTATAAGCGGGATATTATTTTTAAATGGTGCAGCAAGAAGATTAATAGCATTGGCTGCACTGGCATCACCATGCACATATAATCTTTCTGCTGCCATCAGCCCCACTAATCCTAGAGTTTTAATTTTTTCTGATTTATTTCTTAGCAACCATAGAGCTATTCGTTGGCTTGTTTTTAATCCATCAACCACGTTAGCAATACCACGAGTATCTGCAACATAAATTGAATATTCAAGGCTTGTATTTAGTAAATAATCAGAACTACTCATTTTATTTTCCCATCCATATTTTTCTATCATCAGCACGGTCATCATTAAATAACAAATCTAATGATTCTTTTAATTTACCATCGTCAATAATTGGTATTAATCTAGGCTTATCCAATAGTATTTTCCAATCTGCTTTTTTAAGTGCAGCAAGACCTTTTGCTCTGACTATATCCCATCCTTTAAACTTATCAGAATCGAAGTTATGATAATCATCATTATACCAATACTTAACTTCTTTACCTTTTCTGGCAACAATTAGTGGAGTTTCAAATACATAAATGAATGGTTTATTTTCATCCTGAAATAATTCAGGCCACCATTGATAAAAAAAGTTTATTAACAATGCTGCAATATTCTTACCATCTTCATCAGCATCAGTTGTAATATACACTTTACCATATCTAAGAGAATGTCGATTGACTCTTTGTCCGGGAATTAATCCAACAGAACTGATTATATTCTTAAGGGCTTGGTTTTCAATCGCATCCTTCATCGAAATTTTAGAAGGATGAACATTTAATATCTTCCCAGATAATGGCAACCCACCATGTATCTTAGGATCACGCATAGACATTGATCCAGAAAGTGCTGAGTTATGTGATATAATACCGTTTGATAAAATGAAACTATTATCATTTTCAACAGAAATATCTATTACATTTTGATGTCCTATTTTTGATATATCGTTAATTTCTACTAACTCTATAAAGTCATTTACCAAGTTCATTATAATTTTTCCTCTGTATTAACAATTTCACTTAACAATAGACTATGAAAATCTCCATTCAAATATTTCGCCTCTATTTTTTCAAAAGTAAGAGACATTTTATTAAAAATACCAAAACAATGATTATTAGTTACTAGCTGATACATCAACTCATTAGTTAAAGGATCAACATATCTTATTTCCCTATCATATTCAGGATCATCAATGTCCAAAATAATAAAATCAATATTATCAGATAAGTCTGCTAACTTGCTCCTAACCAGTCTATGCTTATTTTTATCAATATCAGAAACCCTAATCCATGAAAATGTATCCTCATCTCTGTTGTGACATAATAGTCTATGTTTCAATGTGGATTTTATATCACCATAATCAGTTGATATTTTATAAACAATCTCAACTTTATTGGTTATAGTATTCACCTTGTTTAATGAATTGGTATGAGAAACTACAATATCACCAACCCGTATATCTCTGAGTGGAGTATTCTCGCAACGTGAATCTTTTATTCTTAGTATTTCAGTATTCTCGTCTAAACAATCCCCCTCTGCTAGTAAAAGAACAGAACGAGAACGATCTGTTCCAGTGGCATCAACAAGCTTATCGACTTTTGTTTTTTTAGCTTTTCTAGCGGCTCTTGCCAGATCGGATTCATCAGACTTTTTTGTTCTGAGGGCACATCGTTCAAAGATAGTTTCAATCCACTCGCCATTACGCTTTATTACATTTTTAAAAAACTCAATATCGGATAAGTGTTTAGTGACTATTTTCTCAACTGGTGCATTTATCAATCTTGTTTTAGATTGAGAACCAAATGATGGTTGAACCATTTCTGTTATATTGAATAACAACAATCCTTCACTAACATCTGATCTATTTGGTTTTAACTTTTTGCGTTTGGACATTGGTTCCAATGCTTTTAATAATCCAGAATAAAAGTTACGCTTGAATGCATCAATGTGTGTTCCACCATCAAATACGGGAATACCATTAACTAAGCTGTGTGCATGCTCATTGTTCTGTTCAGTAAAAGAATGACATAACCAGAACCTACTTTTAAATCCTTCTTCATTTATCTCGAAGAAAATGGGTTTACGACCTTTGAAAATAGATTTCTCAACAGGAAGTGACTTTATTTTTTTACCATTTAACGTTATCTTCAACTCTGGGTAACATAATGATAATTCTAATACACGATCCTCAATGAACTTCATTGGTAATTCATAATGTTTGAATACTTGTTTGGACAATTTGAACTCAATGGTAGTTCCCGTTGCGGTATTCTTTGTTTTGAGAATTAATGGGTCTTTTGTAATCAAGTCTTCTTTTCCTTCACCAAAGGTTTGGGAAAATGTAGTTTTATCTCTTGTGATATCTACTTGGAACCATTCTGAACAAAAATTAACAATCGATGCTCCAACACCATTAACTCCTCTGGTAGCTCCTCGTGTAGCATCATCAAAATTTCTACCAGATTTAGTTTGACTCAAAGCCATAGTAGCTTGATACATTCCTGTTTCAGGATGAACTGAAATCGGTATACCGCGACCATTATCTTTTATCTTAAAAGTTAATGTTTCCTCATTATAGGCTATATCTAAAGAATCACCAAAGCCATGTTCTATTATTTCGTCTATGGCATTATCGACAATTTCTCGATAAGCTGTAAACAGAGCAGGAACCCAAGTTATGTCTCTTACTATGGGATTACTATTTTCATAACACATAATACTTTGTGTATTGGGATCGCGAGAACCCAGATACATTTCTGTGCGGATTCTGGCATGAAGGAATTCATTGAGTGATGTGATTTCAGGTTTATTCATATTGTCCCTATATATCATTGAAAAAAATTGTTTTCAACTTTTTTTAATTCATTGACATAATTTATAAAACATGAGATTATGAAATAATGACTCAATATTTTTCAATTCATGGACATCTTGCATTTGGAAAGTTCAATTATGTGACTTTTAATCAAGCAATAGTAATAACAAATGGAAAGTTTAATCCAGAAGATAATAATATTGATGAGTGGCATTTTGAAATTCCAGAGCCTATAATTATAAAACGAATCAAACCAGAAAAACCAGAAGATGGGGATGATATTATCAAATGGGTTAAAAGCTATAAGAAATATTATAAAAATTTACAAAAGGTGTTTCATGAGGGAGAAATTATTGTTTTGTGTAATGAACCTAGAATTTCAGTATGGTTGGAAAGTATTAATATAAAGAATTATACTGTAAGTGCAATTTTCGAAGATGAATATTATAATACTTTTGACGAAGCAACCATCGAAACTCAAAAAATTTACAGTGTTTTATATAGACGCGCTGTCGATAAAGGATGTAAATATGTGATTGCTCCCCCAAACAATATAATATCATTTTCTGACGTTTTCTTTTTAAGAAAAAGTGATTTTTTACGGTATAATTTGATCGAGCAGGATGAAGATAATGTATATTTCATAAATTATGAAGATGCCATAATGGAAAGTATGAAGACAGGAAGGCCTGTTATTAAACTTCTTGACAATCTATAAATTATTGCTATTAAACGCTAGAAAGGAAAAAAATATGAAACTATATCAAGTCATGGGATTGAGTATTGTTGGGGTTATTGGCCTCGGATATGCATCAACTCTTATTGGAGTATCCACAATCCCTGCACGAGTTGTTAATGACTCTATTTCAACACACAATATTATCTCGAATCATGGAGAATAAAAATGTTCAATAAGTATGCATTCGCAAACGGTCCATACCAAACAGGTTTGTCTAAACGTGAATATTTTGCAGGACAAGCTCTAATCGGTATTTTAAGCGAGCGTCATCGAGTATCGCCTGAAGATGCGGCAAAATATGCATACACCGTTGCAGATGCTATGATCAAGGAAGGTAATACTGACGTGACGGGACAGATGAAGATGGAAATTTTGATGACACAGACGCCGCCTCCGACTTTGGAGGAACGTCGCCGCTGGATGAAGTCCGGCAAGCGGATGGTGGCAGCCCTGAAGAGTCGGCAGACGGACTCAGTAGGTCGCCAGCACCGGACGGCGTTACGCCCCTGCGCGCTAAAGGATAATTCAAACTAACCGCTCATGCTTGACGGTTAAGCAAAAGGGTCATATTGAAAGCCTATGAACAGGCTTTCAAATGACGAACGTGCGCGTATTCTCCATCTTCTTTGCGAGGGTATGAGCATCCGCGCCACTCGCCTGACCAACGCCTTTTCAAAGAAGGTTGAGAACCACGCCCACGCCGTCGCGCTCCACATGATGTATTACAACTTTGTGCGCGTTCACAAAACGCTGCGCGTCACCCCTGCAATGGAAGCTGGCGTTACTGACCGGCTTTGGGATATTGCTGACATAGCGATGCTGGTTGAAGAGGCCGAAGCCAAGCCCGCCAAGCGCGGCCCCTATAAGAAACGGGGAATTTCAAACTGACCCACTACCAATACTGAAACTACGTAAATGGCTTCCCCTCAATCCATGAAACCAGAGAACGTCTTGTTCCTCTGGTAATTGGAAGAACCCTGTGTTCTAAAAATGAGGGGAAAACCAACACAGACCCTTTAGGTAAAAACAAGTTACCGGGCTGTGCTTTGTTAAAGAATTCAAATTGACCTCCTTCATACTCATCTATCTCTGATAACTGAACAACCACCGATAATTTCCTCTGATAAGGATTTGATGAAGACATGATAACATCATTATGGAAATCATATCTTCCAGCTTGCTCCGCATGATATTCAGTAAATTGAAGTTCGTTCATCCCAAAACTAATATCAAACCCGTAATTAGTTCGATTAGCATGATTGACAAACTTCATAAGAAGTAATGATATATCATTATGACCATCCTGAGGACTTAACCATCTCAAGACAGATGATCTGTATTCTTGATCAGTTATACCTTCTTCACCTAATGTAGCCTCCACAGGACTTATTAGCAATGATCGTTCTATTATTGAATCACATACATCAGTTGGTATTCCCATTGTCCATAACATCCATGGTTGCATTATTATCTCCTAAAAATTTTTGTATACACTTACTTAATATGAATGTATCATTAGCTGCATTATGATATGTTGAATTTGGATATTTTATATCAAGAGAGTCAGCCCATTTCTTTAAACTTAATGATGTTTTCCACTCATTATCGTTTTCAAAACTTTGGGTAAAATCAGCAGCGTCAAACATAAAATCATCTTTTCCGAACTTGGTAGGAAATTTAATACCTGATCGGTGTATTGATGTTCGTTCATTTCCAGAGCTTCCGTATATAACAAAAACAGATGCTAAAGATAATACCTGATTTATTTCTTCTATAGAATCCAACCATACCACATCAGTAACCAGTTTATGTTTTGGTTTATTCTTATTATAGTAATAGGTAACTGATGTCCCAGATTTAATAAGAGTTATCGAATACTCCATCAGTGTTTTACGGTTATATTCCGCATCACAAATAGCAATGACTCGGTTATTCATATATAACTTAAGATATTCATATACTGGTTTACTAAAATTCAAATATTGACCTGATGCATTAAAATACTTTGTTCTTCTTAATCGTTTCTTTTTACAATATTTTTTAGCTTGCCGCGCCGCAATAACATATCTCTTATCACCAGAATAAAAAAAGCGTTCTTTAAATACCGATGATAATTCTGATATTTTATACATTCCATTTTACTCCACATGATTGATTATCGTTTACTATATCATATGCTTGTTTGTATGACCATCGATGTTTCTTCGTAACTACAAATTCTCCGGGGACAATGAAGAATTTTATTTCAGAGGATAGATTACTAGTATCGGCTATTATGAAATCCTTCTCAATAGATTCTTTTTCATATTGTTCTCTGTTAAATTTTCGGCCTTTACCCTTCATCTCACTTGGAGACAGGTCAACACCATTTTGATTAAGGCCTTTTATTTCTATTTTAATTCCATCGTTGGATAGAAGATCATACCCCCTTGATGGAACATGATCAGCATGATCTTTAAGAACCTTTGCAACAAAATTCTCTGCGAAAAATCCTGCTGGGGAACCTCTTGATAATGTGGAAGTGATTACTGATGTCATATCGACACCATTACAAAGGAGAGTTTGAGAAATATCAAAAGAATATGTATTGAAATATTTAGGTTCGTCAATCATTGTTATTATCTATCATAAACAACATAATGAGAACAATATTAAATGAAGATGCTAATAACATTAATTTATTAGTCCAAGCTGCGATTGAGTTATACCATGATATAGGCAATCTTAATAGTCATAAACAAATGATTTTGTTTGTTGCTGGATTTCTTCTATATAGGAGCGGAATGGTCACTGAATCTATTGTTAAAATGATATTAACGATAGTATACGGAAGAAAAAGAATGATTGGAGAAAGATAAAATCCGCATATGAGCAAGACCCTATTAAATCAAAGCAATGGTCTGATTTATATTCTGATGAATGATTTGAAAACCTTGAGATTACAGGTTTTAACGCTTGCCTTTTGAGATTA
>JACCDZ011674903.1_pt1 | contig 10577 bp, 8 predicted proteins | sample 7449551 | NCBI WGS metagenome assembly JACCDZ01 (sample SAMN15323452, study PRJNA562643) | freshwater metagenome | isolation source: river surface water | place: USA:Blue River Watershed | collected 2017-08-18
ACTAATGAACCCGCCATATTGTAAATTTTTCATTGAAATAACATTGCCAATATTATCTAATTTACAAATCCATGGCACAATTGCATTTAGGAATTTAGTATAACCTACCAAAATATATCCAGTTTTGTTGTCTAGAGGTTTAATATCAAATGGAAAAAATTGATGATAATCACCTGTGGGGATAATATTTTTAGCATTTATAATATTTCCAGCGCCATCGAAATCGAGAAATCTAGTAATAACGGTGTTGCCTTGTCGAATTGCGCAAGCTCCAACTAGAAGATTATTATTTGAATTACAAGTGACAAAATCACCGAGAATAAAACTATCCATAGAATTCACATATTCTCCGTAAATTTTATCTAGATTTTGGGATTTAATATTTTTAATAGATAATACGCAAATTATTAGAAAAACTACCTTTTTAATAAGTGTTGATTTTTTTGTATTCATAGTTGTTTTTTTTAGAAACAAGTATAAATACTGAAAAATGAAAATTAATAGTTACATATAACTAAAAATACGGAGTAGGATAATTGATTTAGCTATGTTTGAGTTCTTGTTTGGCGCGCTGGTAGAGGGCTTCTTGTTCGTCAAAGGATAACTCGGAAACGGATTTGCCTTCGATTTCGGCCAGCTCTTCCATTTTTCTGAATCGGATATAGAATTTTTGATTGGTGCGTTCTAAGGCGTCGTCTGCATTGATACCGGATAATCGACCCCAATTAATCAGTGCAAATAAATAATCGCCAAATTCCTCTTCTTTGTGCACAGCGGTTTGGGCTTCCTTTAATTCGTTCCATTCCTCTTCAATTTTGTGGTAGGCATCTTCGGGCTTGTCCCAATCAAACCCAACTTGAGAAGCTTTTTCCTGCATGCGGTAGGCCTTTACTATCCCCGTTAATCCTTTGGGTACTCCGTCTAAGACCCCGTTCTTTTTCGTGCCTTTTTCCTTGAGTTTTATCTGCTCCCAATTTTGCTTTACCTTCTGCGAATCTTCGGCCACCACACCTCCGTAAATGTGTGGGTGCCTGCGAATCAACTTCTCGGTGAGGCTTTTTATTACGTCTCCAATGTCGAACGTTTCCGTTTCAGACGCAATTTTGCTGTAGAACACGATGTGCAATAAAATATCGCCCAATTCTTTCTTTACCTCATCCGTATCTTGGTTGATAATGGCATCGGATAATTCGTAGGTTTCCTCGATGGTGAGGCTGCGTATGCTGTCCCAGGTTTGCTCTCGGTCCCAGGGACATTTTGCCCGTAAATCGTCCATTACGTCCAATAATTTCGAAAATTGCTGCAATATTTCTTCGCGGTTATTCATGGTTTAAAAGGTGTATTGGGATGGAGATTCTAGGAGTAAGTCCATGATGGCCAAGGCCGATAATGCTTCCACAATGGGAACGGCACGCGGTAAAACACAGGGGTCGTGCCTGCCGGTTACGGAGACTTCCACGGCTTGGTTGTTGTGGTTGATGGTTTGTTGCGGAATTTGGATGGAAGAGGTGGGCTTGAATGTTAACGAAAAATGCACGATTTCGCTGCTGCTGATTCCTCCGATGATTCCTCCGCTGTGGTTGGAAGCGGTTTTCCCGTCCGGTAACCAGGGGTCGTTATGTTCGGAACCTTTCATGGTAGCGGCCGATTCTCCTTCGCCAAATCCCAAGGCTTTAACCGCATTCAAACTGAATAAATACTGGGCTAATACCGATTGCAATTTCCCGAACACCGGTTCGCCAATACCTACGGGCAATCCCACAATGGCAGTGGCTATCTTCCCCCCCAAACTATCGCCTTGCTCTTGGGCCTCTTTGATTCGGTTGATCATGGCTTGGGAAGCTGATGGGTCCGGACAACGTACCCAAGAAGACTCAATGGATTCGAACGAGGGGATCGACTGGGTTTCGTTGGGATAGGATGGGGCCGAAACCGTATGGATTTGTTGTACCCAAGATCGGATGTCTATTTTTCTCGCCGATAACCATTGCTTGGCCAAGGCTCCGCACGCTACCCAGCCGGCCGTGATTCGCGCGCTGCTTCGTCCGCCGCCGCGGTGATCTCTATGCCCGTATTTGATTTGGTATAATAAATCGGCATGTCCGGGTCTGTATACCTCGCTCAAAGGTGCATAGTCTTCTGGTTTGGTATCTTGATTTTCGATAAAAACGGCGATGGGGCTGCCCAAGGTTTTGCCTTGAAAAATACCCGATAAGAATTTTACCGAATCGGCTTCGCTGCGGGGGGTGGTTAACGGATTTTGGCCGGGTCTGCGTCGATTCATTTCCGCTGCCAATGCCTCGAAATCGATGGGGAAGTTTGATGGAAAACCGTCTAGAACGGCGCCAATTCCAGGACCATGACTTTCGCCGAAACTGGTGAGGATTAAATTCTTTCCGATGCTATTTCTTGCCATTCCCTAGTTAATACTTCAAAATTACGGAATTATACTACCGAATCAATGTAATAACAAAAGAGATGGGTTTGGTTGGAATGTTTTGGGGGTTGGCAGTGAAATTTGTGTAGAGCTGGGCGAAATAACTGCCTTCGGGACATTGTACCATGCCGTTGTCAACGTTGCCGTTCCACAATTGGGTATTGTCTAAAATGGAAGCGTTTTCTGCGGCAAATACCCGCTCTCCCCATCGGTTGAATACGTAGAAACTGTAGGTAAAATCCCCGCCTTTGGTGTCGAATTCAAGTAAATCGTTTAATCCATCCCCGTTGGGAGTAAAGATGTTGTAAAATTTGATGGATTTGGCGGGGCTGAAGAACTGAATTTCGGCGGAGTCCCGGCAACCGAACCGATCTTGTTCCAAGAGTTTCATTTGGTGCCATTGATCGTCCGAAGGCCAGAAGAAACGGACACTGTCGCTGGGGGATTCCCCGGTTAGGTTGCCGTCTCCGTACCACCACCAATTACCCATTTGAAAGCCCCCACTTCCGTTTCTAACGGCAAGCAAATTAGGTTTTTGGGAAGAGTCCAAGGCGATGTCGGTAGAGAAGTAGGATTTGGTAACGGTCACAACCACAATTGAATCACAACCCAGGTAGGTTTTGAGGGGATAACGGAAGCTCCCGGAATCGTTAAATGTTCTACCTCCTAATTGCACGGAGTCTTGAGGACATAGGTGCGCAAAAAAGCTGGTAGTAGCCGGTTGGTTAACCCGAACTTGCCAAGCAATCACCGAGTCGCAGCCGTTGCTGCGGAGTAAGGTGTCACGGCCTGAACCGGCCGATATACGCCAACGGTTGGCAATAGCAACACTATCGCCCAAACAAATACTGGTGTTGATGGTGACCAGGGTATCGGGCAAAACGGAGAGATGGGTTTCAACCACGGAATCGCACCCAGAAGCACGCAAGAAGGAATCCAAGTAGACGCCGCTGCGGGTGTATTGATTTTTCCCAATGCGATATATTTCGCCTCGACAGATGCTAGACCAGACTTGCACCAAGGTATCCGGTTTTACATAGATGTCCACGGTGCGGATGGAGTCGCACCCAAGGAAATTGATCAACGTATCGCGGTAAGTTCCGGCGCTGTTTCGGTAGCTGCCAAAAACCATCACGGAATCGCCCTGACAGATACGCAGGGTATCGAAAGTAAACGACCGAGACAATACCTTTAACCGAATTTGCTGGGCAGAATCGCAACCGTATTGGTTTTGAAAGGTGTCGTTAATAACCATGGAACTGGCATAGCTGTTCCCCAAATGGACAAAAGAATCGCCCTGGCAAATGGAAACATACAAGGTGGTATCGAACCGAGGAAACACCTTGAACGGATAATCACGGTAGTACCCTCCGATGCGGATATTTCGGTAAATCCGCAGTTTGTAGTTGTGGAAAGGCTGAGCTTTTGAGAACGTATCGCCGTACCGGTATTTTACGGATTTGGTTTGAACTTCTTTGTTGAGGGTGGAATCGTACCACTGAAAAGTATAGGTAGAGGCGGTGTCGTAATGGTTCAGAACGGCATACAACTTGGAACCGCACACCGGACTTTGATTGATGTTGAGGGAGGTGTCGTTGCACCGATAGGGGGTGATAAAACTGCCCACAAAGCTATCGCCGGTAGCAAACAGATGCCCGGTGGAAGGGTTGTACTTGATGTCTTGCAAGACCAGCGGCATTTTTTTGCCCCAAACAAAGATTTGCGTATCCAAACGAAAGGAGCTTCCATCGAAGGAAAGACAAAAAATATTGCCACTATCGCCTGCTACAAAGACGTGACTGCAAGGATCGGTAGCAATTCCTGAACTCATAAAACAGGAATTATTGCGTAATGTAGTTTTTGTATTAATTAATTTTCGAGCAATAAGATCAACCGCCTTTAAATTCAATCCATCGGTTGAAAACAAATATCGGTCATTTGCGGCAAGCGCATTGTTATTGTAGGCCGCAATTTTAGTGGCCGCATACAACGAATCGAAATGCCTGGATTGTTCCATGTACCACGGCCTCAGTGGATTGTGGATTTTGAATCGACTATTTCTAAAGGATTGGTTAGCAGCATAAATGTAATTGGTGAAACCCGTATCGATGGGGTTGTGGCTAAATAATGAATAGGTATAACCACTGTAATCTTGGGTGGTACAAACGGGTTGTTTGTCAGCCGTTTTCGACATCGTGATAGAAGCCGGAATGGTAGTTGAATTTTGGTATCGAAAACTTAAATCTGTAAGGTCGCCAAAGTAGTAATTTCTGCACCCAAAGGCCAAAACCGAGCTGTCGTTTGGATGGTAAAATAAGTCGTTTATTACCGATTGCTGTTTGCAGGTGTCGTACGAGAATTGGTAAATTCCACTTGGTGAAAGACGTATTAATTCGGCATAACCGGATAAATAATTGTTACAGCCAACGTTTATTTCGGACGTTGATTTATCCACTAAAACCGTAGAAACAAATTCAGCAGTGTACCTCGACGAAACTCCAGGTAAATTGATGTCACCCGAATAAAGCCATTCTAGATTTCCGATGGAAGAAAACTTGGCTACTTTAAAACCCGTAAAACGCAGTAAAGTGTCAGAATTTTGATTGCTTTGGCCACCGTATACAAAGACTTCATTGTTGTAGTTATAATCGATTTCAAAACCGATATTTTCCGAAATCTTTTTATCACGAAGTCTAACCCTTGAAAAATTTCTAATTTTCATTACCCACGGATCAATAAAAATGGTATCATTTACTTGGAATTGAGCCGATAACGCAAATCCAACAAGACCCTGGTTGAGTAAGAATTTACCCGACAGAGGTTGATTTTTGTGGTTGAAAATACTCAGGGTGCCATCAACCACAGTGTGCTTGCGGATCGCTATAACCAATTGATTAACATGGGAATTTATTGTAAAAAGTGCATTCTTCGATTGGTATTGAATGTGGTTGATGTTCGCTCCGGGTCGAAGTCGCCAGGTGTATTTAAACGCTTTGGCAGAGTCAGGATGAATGGTAACAATCCAATCGATATTGGGGTAAACGTTATGATAAATCAGCTGTTGATAGCCGATGTATTTATGCGGTTGCTGTCCTAGAGAAAAATGGTGGGCTGTAGGTTTTTGTGCTTCGATTCGCGGGTTAGGGTTGGCATTTCGGAAGGTAACGGTGATGGCTTTTGTTCTATGTTGGGAATCGGTGCTGTACCAGGAAAAACCAGTGGAGTGAAATAATACACTTTCTTGGTTGAGGTTCAAGAAATAGGGAAAGGAGGGAAGGATACTGTCTTTGGCGTTGCTGAGATTTTCAAAAATATACTGTGTACTAAAATTCAATGAGGATACGAATGTCCTCGGTGTTTGGGCCAAGGAATACGCAAATCGGAGAATCAAAAAAATGGATAATATTTTTTTATTAATTGCCAATATGAAATTTCAACATTCAAATTATAACTTTTTATTGATAAACGAAAATTTAATAATTGATATAATAGGTGGAATCGCAAATAGGTCCCGGTTTGCCTTTAGTGAAAGTAAATGCATGCATTGAATTTCCTAAGCAAGGCAAAGATTGCACGGATGTTGAATCTAAATATACATTGAAGTTTGGTCCTCCAACTATTTCAAAACGCACATATGCGGGAGTCCCAGGGTTGCCGCAGCTGAATATCGGAGGGTTTTTGCCATTGAAAGGTCCTATTAAAATATTTCCTGAAGAATCGTAAATTTTAATTGTTAAATCGCAAGGCATAATGCCATATTGTAAGTTAGGCTTCCAGCTGGCATTCAAATTGGAAATAATTATTGCAGTAATAAATACAATTATCTTCTTCATGTCAATTTCTTTTACAGTAAATAGTCTTCTTGGCAATAACTGGTTTTATGGATGCTTGAATCTCGAAACAATCGGTAAAATTGGTGTTGTTATGTTTATTACATAAAGGAATTATAAAAATTGATTTAAATGCATTTCCATGACAATTGATTACATGACCGCCTACATTAGATTTTTCGGTACATCCTTTAATCGAACAATTTGGAGTTTTATTTCCTGTATTGTTTTTCCAGTGATTTAATGCAGTTCCACATTCGCACAAAATTGGGTTAAATCCATTTGAATTTTTATAAGTTGGCATAATTCGAAATAATACAATTTTAATTTGTTAGAAATAGTGACATTTTACTAAAAATGATAAATTTTTCTACAAATTATACTTCCAATAATTACATCTAGCAATTAGCTTTTTATTTGTATAATTAATTAAAAATTAATAGAATAGAAACCTATTTTAGTGAGGATAATGAAAGCGGAGAAAGCAGTGATTCCGTTTTCCAGATAATAATTCATCTATTTTTAGTAGGTGAAAATAAATAATAAAAATATTTACCTTTACAAACCTCTAAAATATCATGTTAGTTACAGGTGACTATATTTTCTTTAAATTGTTGAAATATAAAAACATAGCACTCTTGTTAAATCCGAAATGGTTCAACTTGGGAAATCGAGGTAAGGTGATTAAACTATCTCTATTTTTTATAGCGTTTCTATTTCAAACGGTTTATGTAGGTGGACAAAGTTTAAGTTCCATTTTAGAATTCCGGAACAGTTATGGATTCAGGGTGAAACGAAACCAAATTGAACAATATTCAAACATCGCCCTGTGTAAGGAAAATGAAAATTCCTTGTCATTTATCGGTACTAAAATAATAGATTCAAAATCAACAGCACTCGTTACGATAGACGTAGTAACCGGCAAAACTAAACACCGCCGGATTTTGCTACCCGATAGTATCGTTAAACAAATTGGGGATAATAATGATGCTGTGCAAGCTATTGTGTTGAATAGCAATTTTTTAACAATTGCACTGTTGCAGGAAATTCATGTTTTCAAGTTGGATGAAACCAATCAAAAGTTTCAATACATCAAATCTTGTAAGTTACCATCGTTGATTAGCGAAGTTCAAATGGTCGATTCAACCCTAGTGATTTTTGGTTCTTATCCTAAATATATGGAAGAGATCAGAAACAACTTCGTAGCAGCCATTGATTTAACTACAGGTAATACGGAGATTAAATTTACATGGCTGAGTGGGTATGATGCCAGTATTTATCATATATTGAGTGGCACCAAATATTTGATGATAGGAGAAGATAAAAAGGCGATAATAACAGACCCTCGAAAATTGAATCAATATACCGTGGAAATTACCGATACCGGAATAGCAATTAATGGAGAAAAGTCGTAAAACCTTGTGAATTTTGAGGCCAATAAAATTGGGGATTCTAGTTATCATCGTCTGCTAAATAAATATCATAAACATCTCATCCCTATGTATGACGAAACCATGAAGTTGCATGAATCTCTAAATGCTTCAATTTTACGTCAGATATGGTCAATTAATAACCATTGTAAAATGCTGGTAATTTCGGAACCGGATCCAAAAACTGGAACCTTTAGCACCCAATATGTTATTATGGATAGCAACGATTCCGTACTTTCTGTTTTGCATCGGGATACATTTCCGAAAGAATATGTATACAAAAACAGCGATTATAGACCTTATACGAATTTAGACGTTCAGATTTTTGATGGCAAATTCGCTATTTTCGGGAGACTATCTTGTACCGTGGATAAAAGGGGTTTATCTCAAAAAAAAGTGTATGAAATGGATGGATCTAAAGGGAAATTGTATTGGGCTTTTGATGTATTTAAATGGCAAAGGTAATTCTATCATCCATGTTGGTTCTGCTGTTCTTATGTTCAAGCGGTAAGAGAAATACGACTATATATGTGAACGTATCGAATCCTTTTTGTATAGGATGTTTAACTCATTTAATAGAATATTTAGAGAGTAATCCAAGGTTAGCGGCTAAAACTAAATATTTAGTCAATGAATCCGAATATTCTAATTTTGTTATTTTACAGAATAGACTTAAAAAGAACTTTAAGGTCCATTCAACGATAGTATCTCCCGCTTCGAGAGAAATAGAATCCGATTCAATACATTTCGGTCGGGCTAAATATTCCCCAGAGGTTATTATTCGGATGGGAGGCAATTATATCGTTTTTGAGAATAAGACTTGTTTTGATAACGATATGTTGGTTTCCGACACGTTGCGTAAAACGCTTCTTTCATTGTTTTTAAAATAGCTATTCAAAAAATATACGTAAGGTGATATTTTTATATCACATGTATTTTGTTTTTAGCCAATAATTTTGCTTGAAATTAATTATGTAATATGAAAACAAAAACATTTCTTATTTTAGTTTCGTTTTTTACATTAACGAATACTTCGAAAGCACAAGTGCCGGTACCAGAGATTGTAGTTGGTTGTGTGACTAAGTTACAGAATGGGCAAACAATTACGCTCAAGTGTGGAAATTGTTGCGAGTATAATTCACAATCTGGAAACATTAATACTATAACTCATAAATGTTTAACCGAGGAAGATCCAAATTGTACTGGAATTTTTCTGAATGGCAAATGTCCTGAATGTTACTTTATTGTTTATCAAGAACCCTCTCCTGAATTTTCTTTCTTGCATGCCACTATTTATGTTCCTGCACTAAATAAAAAATGGGTATTTAATCCAAATTCATCTAGCACCACAAATACTTCTAATCAATTTGAAAGTATTATTACTTTCATTCCAATAGATGGAAACTTGAATGGTTTAGAAATGACTTTAGCCGATATCGCATTTTTGGAAGCTATAAATCCATAGTCTTCGAAAGTGGGGAATGTTAACAAGTTTTTTGTAAATTTGATTTAGTATGAAAAAACTAATTTATGCATGTATCTGCTTGATAGCAATGGTTTTAATGCCAAGTGCAGTTTGGTCGCAGTGTCAGCAATATAATTTAAGTATTAGCTACGACAAACAGTTTATGCATAAAACTTCAGAGCTTTTCCATAACAATCAATTTTCTTATATTGGTATCTGGTACACGGATTCTATCGCTGTAAACAAAAAAAAATATACCCAAAACAAGGCGCCAGATTATAAATGTTTGATTATCAAATTAGATAAATTGGGGAACGTTGTGGCTCAAATTGATTTGATTCTTCCTATGCCTTTTACGTATCCGAATTTGCGCTTGGATCCCGGTACTGGAGGGTTGGCATATGTAATAACTACCTATAATAATATTTACAAAATCAATGATACATTAACCGTTAATGCATCTAATAAATCGGTATTGGGTGTTGTGAAAATTGATTCAAATCTATCCAAAGTTGCTTTTGTGAAAATTGCAGAATCCCTGTTGAATGAACGATTATTTCAAGGAGAAAATGATATTTATTGTTTTAACCAAGGAGCCTCATTAATGATTGCGGTAAATAAGGCAATGCACTTAAACAACGGTGATACCATTAAGCCAAAGTCCTATTGCGAAATCTATTCTGTAGGAGTAAATAATGATTTTCAAGTGATCGGTAAATCATTACTTGCCACAACCAACGCGGGAATCAGCAATTACGGAATTTTAAATACAGCATCGGGGATGCATTATGTTTTTAAGTTTACAAAGTCTGTAACTATTCCTAGTTTGAATAAGATACATGAGGCTACGTTAAACAAGTTATTACCGGGTGCTGGTGTTGATGGTTCTGATATTTTGATTATCCGAGAATCTAATGGAGTAATCGTATCGAGCTATACAATTGGATGCAGCAGTTCTGTATTGCCAATAGGTATGAAGAATGTTATTTTTTATTCCAAGGATAGATTTTATTTCCCGCACAATAATAGAGGACAAAACTTGTACGACAATAACATGCGAGCAATAGTAAATTCAAAACCTGGTTTAAATTGTTTGGCTATTTTTGACACCGCATTTAATTTGATTAGCGTCACAGCTTTTGAAGATAAATCGGTAAAGCCAAGATTGGGTATTGGATTTTTTCAATCTTCTGCCGAAGAATTTTTTCTAACGGCCAACACTGATAGCCCCTTTGTTTTTAAGAATTATACATACACTCCACAAATGAATTTCAATCCAACTTACATGAATGTTATTTTCTCAGTCTCAGGGGATTCTATTAGCTATAAATGTCCCAAAACACCCAAAATTACCCGGGTTTTTAACAGGGTTTTACCCCAGATTCCTCTAGGTTCCACCTTATTCCGTTTCCCAA
>JACCDZ011093645.1_pt1 | contig 10575 bp, 14 predicted proteins | sample 7449551 | NCBI WGS metagenome assembly JACCDZ01 (sample SAMN15323452, study PRJNA562643) | freshwater metagenome | isolation source: river surface water | place: USA:Blue River Watershed | collected 2017-08-18
CTTACATCGCTATTGCTTGGCATAACCGCATCATGGCCTTGCCCACGGTTTCGCAAATCCTAAATGTATTTCCAATCTTTGTTTTGGTGTCTGTCTTTCCTATTTTTGTCCATTGGGCACTTAGTGAGCAAATTCATTGGTGGGGTTTAACTAGCCTATTAAAGGCCGCCATCGAAGCCTTACTCTGGCCCTTTGCAAGCTATCTTCTGCTTTCTCCACAACGTCGTCCAATCGATGTTGATCCTAATCGACCGCTATAGACTTTTATGTCATCGATTAAAAAGCCGGATCTATACTCATTTCAAGAACGAGTTCGGATTGCAGTATTGTTTGTATCGATTTGTTTTGGCCTGTTAATTCTTCGCCTATTCTGGCTGCAAATTATTAGCCACAATAAATATTCCACCCTGGCAGAAAGCAATCGAATTGCCATTGTTCCGGTCCCCGCTAATCGAGGCCTATTAATTGATCGCAATGGCATCGTAATTGGTCGCAACTACTCTGCGCTCACCTTAGAAGTAGATGCATCTCAGGTTAAAGGGAATGTAGATGGCTTAATCGACCAGCTGTCTGAAATCATTTACATCGGCCCACGCGACCGACGCAATTTCAAGCGCGCCCTTGAAGATTCTCGCAATATGGGGACCTTCCCTTTGCGTTCGATGTTGACAGAAAATGAAATGGCCCGATTTTTGGCGAATCGCTATCGCTTTCCTGGTGTAGATGTTAGTGCCCGCAACTTTCGAGAGTATCCCTATAACGAATTAGCCTCTCATCTCATTGGCTATATTGGTCGTGTCTCGCAAAAAGACAAAGAGCGAATGCTCTCTGAGCTAGAAGAAACCAAGGGCAGTCAAGATCCATACGCGCTTCAAGGAGCCTTTCTACCAGGCATTCAATATGTTGGGAAAATTGGGATTGAGCAAACTTATGAGCGGGTTTTGCGTGGCGTTCCGGGTTACGATGAGGTTGAAATTACGGCTGGCGGAAAACCGGTACGTACTTTGTCTAGCAAGCCCTCTATTCCAGGCAAAAATGTCATTCTTTCGATCGATATTAAATTGCAGGCTCTAGTCGAACAACTCTATGGCAAGTATCGTGGCGCTTTTGTTGCGATTGAGCCAGAAACGGGCGACATTCTTGCCTTCGTTTCGAAACCCAATTTCAACCCCAATGACTTTGTCGAGGGTATCGATCCAGTCACCTGGAAAGAGCTAAACGAATCCAAAGAAAAGCCGCTGTACAACCGACCTCTGAAGGGAATCTATCCGCCAGCGTCAACCTATAAGCCCTTTGTGGCATTGGCCGCTCTGGAACTCAATAAGCGTAAGCCTGAAGATGCAATTGCCGATCCAGGATTTTTTACCTTTGGAAATCATACCTTTCGCGATATTAAGGTAGGCGGTCATGGGATGGTCAATATGGAAAAGTCTCTTGTTGAGTCCTGCGATACCTACTACTACCTTTTAGCACGCGATATAGGCGTCAACATGATGCATGATTTTATGAAGCCCTTAGGCTTTGGTCAGATTACCGGCATCGATTTAGAGGGTGAGGCTAAGGGCGTTTTGCCATCGACTGAATGGAAAAAAACTGCCTTTAAGAAACCAGAACAGCAAAAGTGGTTCGAAGGTGAAACCATCTCTCTTGGAATTGGGCAAGGATATAACGCTTTCACGATTTTGCAATTGGCTCACGGCCTTGCCAATGTGCTTAATTATGGTGTGGTGCTGAAGCCTCACATTGCAAAAGCAATTGAAGACCCATTTACAAGGCAAAAGCAGCTGACCACTCCCAAAGAAAGCTATCGCATTGATCTCAAACCTGAAAATGTGGAGATCATCAAAAACGCAATGATGGAAACCAACAAATCAGGAACATCAGCAGCATCATTTCGAAATGCGGCTTATAGCTCGGGTGGTAAAACGGGTACTGCCCAGGTATTTAGCTTGAATGCAAAGACATACAATCATGCTTCAACCCCTGAGTTCTTGCGCGACCATGCTCTATTCGTGGCCTATGCGCCTAATGACAAACCAAAAATTGCAATTGCAATGATTGTTGAGAATGCGGGCTTTGGATCTCAGCATGCTGCTCCCATTGCACGCAAAGCATTGGATTACTACATCGACGGTAAATGGCCAAAGGAGATTCCTGAATGGAAAAGAGTGCCCTAGCCAAATTAAAGTCCGCTCTCTTCTATGCTTTTCGGGGATTTGATCCGCGTCTTGGCTTTATCTTTTTAGGACTGACGGGCATTAGCTTTGTAGTCTTTTTATCAGCAGGACAAGGAACCCCGGTTGCAATTATTGATCAATTGCGTAATTTATTAATTGCTTTTGTAATCATGTGGATCGTTTCCCAAGTGCCTCCCAAGTGGTTGGAAATGGCAGCCGTTTGGATCTATGGAATCGGGATTGCATTGCTAATAGCGGTTGCTATTTTTGGGCTAGTTAAAAAAGGTGCGCGTCGCTGGGTAAATGTGGGCATTGTGATTCAGCCATCTGAAATCATGAAAATTGCGGTGCCATTAATGTTGGCATGGTATTTTCAAAAGCGCGAGGGAATACGCTCCGCGTTTGACTATCTCGTTGCCGGACTTCTGCTTGCCTTACCAGTCCTTTTGATTGCTCGTCAACCCGATCTCGGAACAGCTTTATTAGTTCTCGCTGCCGGACTTTATGTGATCATCCTAGCTGGCCTGCCATGGCGCTGGATTGTGCCCATTGTGGCTGGCGGTGGTATTGCCATCATCTTGCTCATCATATTTAGCGGTAGTATCTGTGCGCCCGATGTCAGCTGGCCCCTGATTCGTGAATATCAAAAAAATCGCGTATGCACTCTGCTTGATCCTTCAAGCGATCCTCTCGGACGAGGGTTTCATACCATTCAAGCAATGATTGCAGTTGGCTCCGGTGGCTTTTTTGGAAAAGGCTGGCGAGAGGGAACACAATCTCACCTAGAATTCATTCCTGAAAAACATACCGATTTTGTTTTTGCTGTCTTCGCTGAAGAGTTTGGCTTCTTGGGAAATCTTGTTCTGATCGTTCTCTTTTTTGCCCTGATTAAACGGGGTCTGACCATTTCAGTCAGCGCACCAACACTCTTTACCCGCCTGCTTGGCGGAGCGATCAGCCTAATCTTTTTTACCTATGCCTTTGTCAATATCGGCATGGTTACCGGCCTATTACCAGTGGTAGGCGTGCCCCTGCCTCTACTGAGTTATGGGGGTACAGCCCTGGTAACACTTGGCTTTGGAGCCGGGATATTAATGAGCATTCATCGGCATCGCCGCTTAGTACAAAGCTAAGTGCACAATAAAAAACCCAGCCGAAGCTGGGTTTTTTATCAGCAAGAATAAATTACTTCTTGCGCTTGTTAACGGCGTCTTTAAATGCCTTACCAGCAGAAAACTTTACAGTTTTCGAAGCAGCAATTTTGAGTGGCTCACCAGTTTTTGGATTGCGTCCCATACGTGCAGCACGCTTTCCAGAGGCAAAAGTTCCAAAACCAATTAATTGAACCGAGTCACCCTTGGTCACTGCCTTGATGATGTGCTCGATGGCAGAGTTCAATGCATACTCTGCTTTTGCTTTAGAAATTTCGGCATCGTCAGCAATCGCTGCGATTAGTTCTGCTTTATTCAAGTGAAGCTCCTTGTTGATTGTTCATTGTGAGGCGCAATTTGCGCTATCGCAATTGTAAACACAAAATATTACAAAAATAAATATTCTTAATAAAAAAATTGGCTTGGGAGCCTTTTAACATAAGACTATTCTAAAACGAGCAAATCTTTTACAAAATATTCAGTCTCACCAAAACAAGTGGTTGGCAAACCAACGTGTTGTTCGTATTGCAACGCAACTTTACGCCCCATATTAGCGTTAATTTTGTTTACAACCCCTTCATCGCGCACCGAAAAGAAGAATTTTTCAGACATGGTTCCGGGCATCGACACCATGGCCAACTCACCCTCCCAGGTTTTGCAAAGCCAACCACGCTTTGAAAACTTTTGTACGTAACCAGCCCGCTCACCCTCGGCATAACTCCAGTTCAACATCAAATAGGTATATCCAACAACAAAAAGAGTCCCAATAAGACTTAAAATGAGTACGGAACGAATAAAACGATTCATAGATTGTTAGCGGTTAAGGTTATAGTCATCTTACTGGATTAACAGCAGCAACATTAAAGGTAGGCACAAATGAACTTCAATTACTCCCTCTCTTTGCTTGGCTTTTTATCGCTCATGAGCATTTCCACTAGCTCTTGGTCCAACCCCGCAGAAAACACCTATAAAACGGTCTGTGCGGTCTGTCATGCCGCAGGGGTTGCTGGTGCTCCAAAGGTGGGGGACAAAGTTAAATGGGCGCCGCTTATTAAAGAGGGTCAGGTACAACTAACCGCTCATGGTTATGTTGGGGTTCGGGGTATGCCTGCCAAGGGCGGCAAACCAGATCTTAGCGTTAAAGACTTTGCAGCATCCTTGGTTTACATGGTCAATCTTTCCGGCGGCAATTGGCAAAATCCGGATGATGCAACGCTCAAGAAAATTGATGCGGAGATTGTCCGTCGACAGGCCCAGCTTCGGAAATAAGGAAATATGGAACTTAGGCATTTTGTTTTTTTAGTCTTTTTGGGCTCTGGACTATATGTTTACTTTAGAGGTAAGGTTCGCTTTGGCTTAGTTCGCTCTTTAACCGACTATGTGGTCTTATTGGCGCCAATTAATACGATGGTGTATCTATTTTCAAAGGTTGATCGAACTCCCTATCTTTCCGCAGATCAATTCCCAGAGCTCAAACCTCTTAAAGATCACTGGCAAATGATTCGAGAAGAGGCTCTTTCTTTAAATGAGGGCGGACAAATAGCTGCCGCAACGGGATACAACGATATTGGCTTTAATTCTTTTTTTCGAACCGGATGGAAGCGCTTTCATCTCTATTGGTACGGAAAAGATTTGCCCTCCGCAGAAAAATCCTGCCCCAAAACAGTTGCCCTACTTAAATCGATTCCATCTATTAAGGCGGCAATGTTTGCTTCTTTGCCACCCGGCGCCAAATTAGTGCGCCACCGCGATCCATATGCTGGATCGCTACGCTATCACTTAGGCCTGGTCACTCCCAATGATCCAAATTGTTTTATCAATGTTGACGATGAAGCCTATCATTGGAAAGATGGTGAAGCAGTGATGTTTGACGAGACTTATATTCACTATGCTGCAAACAATACCGACCGTCAGCGCATCGTCCTTTTTTGTGACATTGAACGACCACTGCATACCAAAATGATGCGAGCATTTAATCGCTGGTTTGGTCTACAGGTAATGAGTGCTGCTGCTTCTAAAAATGTTGAGGGCGAATCGGTTGGCTTTGTGAATGTTCTGTTTTCCTATTTCTACCAATTGCGCATGCAAACCAAAAAGCTCAAAGCCTCCCATCGGAGTGTCTATTACGCCGGGAAATGGATATTGATCCTCGGAATTCTTTGGCTATTGTTTTGGTAATGGAAAAAGTTAGAGTCTCGAAACTGCTTTCAGAGCTTGGCCTATGTTCCCGAAGAGAGGCAGACTCGTATATTGAACAAGGCCTCGTTACTGTTGACGGTGAGGTTGTTGAGGAGCTTGGCACTCGAGCTTATCGACACCAAACGATTGAGTTACGTTCGGGTGCTAAACGCCAACAAGAACAACGGCTTACTATTTTATTAAATAAGCCTGTTGGCTACATATCTCACTTGGATGATGAGCAACAGTACAAACCAGCAGCCTCGCTCATTACCCCTGAAAATCAATTTGCTCTTGCAACGGAGCAAACACAGCGACTTCATTTTCGTGGCTTAGCTCCTGCAGGGCGTCTTGACATTGATTCATCGGGCCTGTTGGTGCTGACTCAAGATGGTCGCATAGCCAAATTGTTAATCGGCGAAGACAGCCCCATTGAAAAAGAATATTTAGTTCGTGTAACGGGGCGGCTATCCGAAGTCGGTTTGCGTTCTCTACAGCACGGCCTGGTGCTTGATGGCAAGCCTCTGAAACCAGCGAAAGTCAGCTGGCAGAACGAGGATCAGTTGCGCTTTGTATTGCGTGAGGGGCGCAAACGTCAAATTCGAAGGATGTGCGAGCTTGTTGATCTGGAGGTTGTTGGTCTAAAGCGTATCCGTATTGGGCAGGTCCCGCTTGGGAACTTACCGGTTGGTCAGTGGCGCATCCTAAGTAAGAACGAACGCTTTTAAGTAGTTACTACAAATAAAGTCAGCTGCATTGCACGATTGCGGACGGGAAGTAGGTCGCCATACTCTGGGCTATTAGCCCAGCGCTTTGCATCCTCAATGGTTGGGAATGTCAGCTCCACAAAAGTATCAAATTCTTGGGCGTTTAATTGGTTCCAAAAGGGAATGTCGCAACTTCCTCTGCGCACTACAGTTCCGCCATATAACTGAATGGTTGACCCAACCTTGCTGCGATAGTCTTCAAAATCGAGCGTATCTTTAACCTTAAAAATACCAATAACGGTAATGCTCACTTCACCACCCACCCTTAACTCGCCAACAGGCGCTGGTTTCGTTGATTTAATTCATCCATATTTGTAATGGTGGAGTCAAGATCTCTTAAGACCCCATCACACAAACTATAAATACAGCCATGAATTGCAACATCTTGTCCATTTGCCCACGCATCTTGCACGATATTCGTTTGACCAATATTAACCACCTGCTCCAAGACATTTAGCTCACAGAGGCGATCTAATCGCTTTTCCTGATCATGAATAGCGCATAACTCATGATAATGTTTATCGTGCACATCTTTAATATGCCGTATCCAATTGTCAGCGATACCAATGCGCACATTGTTCATTGCCGCATCAATGCCGGAGCAACCATAGTGGCCAACAACAATAATATGCTTCACCTTTAAACGATCAATTGCAAACTGAATCACTGACAATGCATTAAAGTCAGTGTGCACAACAATATTAGCGATGTTGCGATGAACAAATACCTCTCCAGGTTTAAGTCCAACGATTTGATTTGCGGGTACTCGTGAATCGGAACAGCCTATCCATAAATATTCTGGATTTTGCTGATCAACCAAACGAGAAAAGTAATCCGGGTCTTCATGTGTTACCTTCTTAATCCATGAGCGGTTTTGTTCAAAAAGCCGCTCAAGATCTAACTTCTTTTTATCAGTAGTCATGCCATTCCTAGATTGAACCACTTTGATATGGTTCTAATATACAAGATTGCTTTTTTGCATCCGTCCTTCATCGGCCCTGCCTAGCCGAGTCCCGAGAAATTCTTGCTGTTGTAAAACTTTATGCATTGGTATGTATTGATAATAAAAAACCACCCGAAGGTGGTTTTTATCAAACAGCAGTAGGGGACTTACGCGGCTGCCTTGCTTCCTGATCCCAAAAATTCCACAATCTTTTTGGCTGTCTCGATATACCGCGCATTCATCTTGCGGTACTGATTTAGCTCGGTCATCATTGGATTCTCGCTTGATTCAAACGATGCATCCTCATATCCTGGGTGATACGGGGCTTCTTGTACTAATTTGCTATTCATGGAACCTCCAAAAGTTAAATTAATTTGATAGATTCAATTTAGCATAGAGAATTTAAAAATAAATCGTTATAAATCAATGATTTAAATATATTACCCTCAATTAGTCATGGTTTTTAGAGTAGCTCTTTTCATTTTTTAGCAATTCATTTCGTATTACGAAAAAAGTCGTCCCGGCCCCCCTCCTACAAGGGCTTATTGTTCATTGCCCCAAATCCCTGGGAAATCGTGAATGGAGGTTGATATGAAAGTAATCTTTGCGCCTTCTCAATAGATACCGTGAAGGGATAGGCCATCGTTCGAACCGCCTCTCGCACTAATGGTGGTTCACCTTTTAAGGGAAGATACTTCCAACCATTTTCTGTAAAGCGGGCTAATGGCCAAGCGACTGACCGCGCTATTGAAAAGGTGGGGATCCGATAGTTACTTACTTCAAGACGTTGACTCATAAAATTTCGCAAATCCATTATCTCTTCATCCGCCACAAAAATTGCTTCACCGGAGGCCTGTGTGCGTAAAGCCAACGAGACCGCTTCGCACAAATTACCGATATAGCAAGTTGAATATGGATATTGGCCTTGATTAAACCAACCGAATCGACCCTCATTGGCTGCTTGCCCGATGTATTGATCAACAACATCGCCCCGCCCCCAAACCAAAGCCGGTCGTAATGCCAGGGTTTGAAATTGCGGTGTATTTGCTGCTAATACTATTTTTTCAGCCATAGCCTTTGACTGTGTATATGGCAGCTCATCCCGCTCGCATACGGGCAAATCTTCTTTGGCCTTATAAAGTGCTTCTCTTGTATTCATCACAACGCAAGCGGCACTCATATAAATAAAGCGTTGAATTCCGAGCGCCTGTGAGGCTACGATCAGGGCTTGTGTAAGCCTTACATTGCTATCCTGAAATAATTGCTGCGGTCCCCATAGTCGTACATAGGCTGCACAATGAATAACAGTATCGTGCCCACTTAAGCTATTAGCTAGATCAATGGGGTCAAATAAATTACTGCGGACTACAGTCATGCCAGCGGATTTGAGCTTATCTTCGTCTTCTAAAGAGCGGACTACACCTGTCACCTTGTGCCCATCAAGACTCAGGTGCTTTATTAAATGGCTGCCAATGAATCCGCCCGCACCCGTTAAAAATATTTTCATGTTTGATATGCTAGCCTACTTAAACATTCTTTATTCGGATTAACTTAATGATGAGCATTTATTGGATTGCTCTTTTGCTGGCTGGACTTTGTGAAATTGGCTGGCCTCTTGGCCTGAAATTGGCCGATCTTCCCAATATGAAAACCTGGGGCATTTTGCTAGCCATTGTTAGCATGACGCTCAGCGGGATTTTGCTTTGGTACTCACTAAAAGAAATTCCGATTGGTACTGCCTATGCGGTATGGACATCGATTGGAGCGGTAGGCACTTTTACGATTGGGGTGCTTGTTTTTGGAGATCCAAATATTCCGATTCGCTGGTTTGGTGTTGCACTTATCGTGCTGGGCGTCGTTCTATTGAAACTTGGCTAAGCAAGTATTCACCGATTCTTTATTTTGACGGTGTTCGCAGTGCCAGAATTCCAATAACCAACGCAGTAGCCAGTATTTGGGCAAGAATAAACCCAGCAATGTCGGCTGGAGCAATGCCAACAAATGTATTCGTGAGACTTCGTGCCACAGTAACTGCAGGATTTGCAAAAAACGTGGAGGATGTAAACCAATATCCTGCCACCACAGTTAATGAAACCAATAGTGCAATCTTTTCTTTCGCCAACTTGTCGCCCAAATAAATCACGAATAGCAAGATGGCCGTAGATATAAATTCGCTAGTCCAAATTCCAGGTCCACTTCTAAGCTTGCTAGATTCCTGAATAATTTCCAATCCAAATATAAAGTGCGTCAATAAAACTCCCGCGATTGCGCCTATTATTTGACAGGCCCAGTATGTTAGCAATTCGTCTGTTTTTAAATGCCCCAGCTTCCAAAAGAGGGTGCTTACGACTGGATTGAAATGCGCCCCTGATATCGGGCCCAAAAGACTAATCAAGACAAATAGTCCAGCACCGGTTGCTATGCTATTACCAAGCAAGGCAACTGCAGCATTACCTTGACCCAGGGCGTCCCCCATAACACCAGAGCCCGTAATCACAGCGAGTAGTATTGCGCTGCCAATGAATTCACAAAAATAGCGCATCAAAGCTGACGATGTATTTCTTTTAGGCTTAACGAATCGAGCCTATCTAGGGGCATCGACACTAATAAATCAATTCGTTTTTTTAGACCGTTCATTACCTCGACAAACGCAGCTCTTTTTTCTAGTTCACTGCCCGCCACTCTTGATGGGTCTGGAAAACCCCAGTGGGCTGTTGCTGGGTTGCCCGGCCAAATCGGGCATACCTCTCCGGCAGCGCTATCACATACCGTCACAATAAAATCCATTTTTGGTGCTCCGGGTTCTCCAAACTCATCCCAGCTTTTACTTCGTAACTTTGATGTGTCATAGCCCATCTCGATAGCGAGTTGTTTTGCAATTGGATTTACAGCGGTACCTGGCGTTGATCCGGCAGAATACCCAACCAATTTGCCGCTTGAGTGAGTAGAGGCAAGCGCCTCCCCTAATACAGAACGCGCAGAATTATGCGTGCACAAGAAAAGGATGTTGTATTTATTCATATCGTGGGCTGATTCTGACCGCGGTCTTCTCAATCAATTTTTATGGTTCACTGGTTTAATTCTTGCTTTTGTGGGAAAACAAGGCTTACCCCCACAACAGTTATCGAGCAAAAATGTGCTCAACTTTTCAACTATTTCCGTATTGGCGCGATAAATTAAATGTCGGCTTTGGCGCTCTACGATAAGCAGGTTTGCTTGCGCCAACTCTTTAAGATGAAAGCTCAGGGTCGCATTTGGAATACCCAGTTTTTCCACAATTTCACCGGGCCTTAGGCCAATATCGCCTTTTTGAACAATTAAACGAAAAACGTTTAATCGTGACTCTTGCCCTAAGGCCA
>JACCDZ011637323.1_pt1 | contig 10575 bp, 12 predicted proteins | sample 7449551 | NCBI WGS metagenome assembly JACCDZ01 (sample SAMN15323452, study PRJNA562643) | freshwater metagenome | isolation source: river surface water | place: USA:Blue River Watershed | collected 2017-08-18
GTGCGTTCATTATGACTGTTGGCGGCTGCTATGAATAAAGTCGTTGAATGGTGCGAGCGCAAGCGCGACGAAGCCAAGGATGGCGAAACCGCTTACCACTATCACCAGCTAGCTGAAATGTGGAGGTCTCGCCTTGGCTCTTGATTTCATTGGCGAAGATTTCATGACGCTGAAATGCACGTACTGGCTCAAGACGGGTCACGACGACTGGACTGGGCAAGATACCTATTCATCACCAGTCGTCGCCAGATGCTGGTACAAGAAGGATTTTAAGCTGATTCGCAATGAGCGCGGCGAAGAGGTTGCGGCAAAAGCCATGTATCTGTCTGATGAGCTGACGCCAGTAACCAACGGCTCATACATTGCCTTTGGTGAATCCGCAGGGCTTGACCCGATTGTGGCAGGGGCATCCGTGGTGATTGGCGTTGGATTAGTTCCTGCTGATGCTCTTGGATCATCCGACCTGAACAAGGTTTACGTCTGATGGCTATAAAGAAGGCGAAATTTATCAACAACATGCCAAAGGTGATCGCGGAGATTGACCAGAAGGCAGGCAGCGCGGTTTATGCGGCAGCAACGGTGCTTGATGCCTATCAGGCAACCAACGTCCCGATTGATACATCTGCATTGGCAAACAACCGCTCTATCGAGCTGAAGCAATCTGGCACGGTAGCAAGCGCGACGCTGAAGTTTCACCAGTCATATGCAGCAGCGGTACATGCCAAAGTTGGCGTTAACTGGAAACGCCCTGACGCAATCGACCAGTGGCTTGCCAAATCCGCCGAAGAGTCACGCGATGATATGCAGTCGGCAATTGTTGGAGTTATGAAGCTATGAAATACATCGACGACATTCGCGACTGGTTGATTGCAAACAACCTCGTTACTGGCTACAAGGTGCAGCCTTACGAGTGGAAAGATTCGACCAGCACCACTGATAGATTCATCGTGATTCAACCGGATGGCGGGCAGCCTGTTAATGGTGAATTTCGATCTCCATTCGCTCGCCTACTCATCATTGGTCAGAAAGCCGAGGCGCACCAGGTCGCAAACGGCGTTGTTGACCGCGCAAATGGTATAATCAAAGCCATGCAGGACAGTTACAGCCAAGGCCGAAACTTCCTGATGGTGCCAGTGAGTGACGTTTCAATCACGGCGCGAACTGAAGACGGCAGGCCATTCTGCCAAATCAATTTACGAATATTGGCAAACAAAGAGGGTTAAAAATTGACCACCGCATATACTGGCCGTGACCGGCTACTTAGTTTTAGCGTGTGCAAGCCTAGTGATGGCGGTGAGCCTTTGGCAACCGTCGCGGCTCGCACTTTCCTTCACGTTGGCGGCACTCGCGGCAAGACCAAGACTGCCGCATGGGATGTCGCAGATACGACCAACTGTGACAGTCCGCAGTTCAACAAGGAATCCATCGTCACTTTCAAGGAGAACACCTTGTCTGTCGATGGTATTTACATCCTTGATGTCGCCGGAAACCTTGATAAGCTTGAGGATGCCATCGTGTTCCCTGATGCGACAAATCAGGATAGTCAGCCGTATATGTGGCTTAAGTTCGAGCACCCTCAGCTTACCACCCGCTACCTTTTCGGCATGGCTACCAACTTCGAGCGCGGCGAGCCTTATGATGGTGGTGCTACCTACAGCTTCGAGTTTAACATCATGAAAGAACTCAAGGGGGCGTAAATGGCTGCAATTCCAAGTATCTCTCTGGCTCAAGATGGCGTGTTTAGTGTGGCATTCTCAACCCTAACCGCAAGCGACACCATCACAATTGCAAGCAACCAGTATCTACTGTTCAACAACACCACAGCCGGATCACTGACAGCGCTGGTCAAGGGCAGTGCATCAGCCAACGTAACAGTGTCTGGCGTTGGCGTAGTTAGCACATCATCTGGTGTTTCAGTGGTTGTTCCTCAAGGTGAGTCGCGCATGGTTAACGTCAACTCACGCTCCGAGTTCTTCAAGGGTGTAGTGACAATCACTGGCGCTGTCGGGCTGAAACTTGCTGTGCTCAACGCATGAAAAAGGGGCTTTATGCCCCTTTGTTTTAGGCTGAATATGCTAAAGAGAAATACACATTCCGCTATTTATCGCGCCGCCTGCCTTTAATCTTACTGCACAAGTGATTTGCTACAGAACTAATAATTTCACCAGCTGGAGATTTGTCGGCGTTAGCGCCCCCCTTGGAGTGCAGGATTATGGCTTCATTTATAAGCAGGCGTAACAACTCCTCAGCCGTCACCATGTCATCTTTGAGCATTTTTGCTATGGCAACGGAAGTAGAGCGCTCAACCCCCAATACTGCACTCACTACAGAATCTAGCGCATTAACCGCATTAGATTCATTAGCCGTTGACAATATCATTGATGAAATATCTCTAATTGCATCTCTGCTTACAGGCTCAATTGCGTCACAATCATCACTAAACACACCACCAAACACATCGACAAAAGAATTGCTATGTTTTATGATATCCAAAACAAATGACTCAAGATTATCGAGTTTTTCATTAAAGGTTACATGGCGAACTGCATCTTCGATGCCTATCTCTTCGTGTGACTCTATAGTTTTAATTATCCCACCAAGAGCGCCAATTTCGTACCACTCTCCACATATGCACAGATCCCTGTTTTTATTGTGAATATCCCTCTCAACATGAAATGCACTATGTATTGGGCCATAAACAATTAACTCACCTCCAATCCTTCCGCTTGATAATTCTATCTGCCTTAACCTGATAGATGGATCGCGCGAGCATCCGAACTTAATGACGTCACGGAATTTTGCAATATAAAGAAACGCTGGTGTGTCAGCGCACCTTGACGATACCAGCCTGTGCAGGGCAACACGGCATGATGCTGAACACGTTTTCTTGTCACCCGACTGTTTTCCGCAAACAAAGCAAATCATAAAAACCTCGCAAGTATCAACGTTACTGACTCAGTGTAACGGCGTTTCACGCTGATTGCAAGCAATTCAAGATGAAATTAGCAACGCTTTCATCGACACGGCAAGTAATGCCAACGTGGTAAAATCATGCAATCACAGGAGGATTCATGCACATAGATACCACGTCGGGCGACATCGCGATTGAGTATATCGACACTGCCACCGGAGAAGTAACGGAATGGGTATTCCGTCCTAGCTTCAAAAACCTGTCACGCATAGGCTCACCTAGCGAGATTGTGAGCATCTTCGGCGACCTCTATGGAGCATCGTATGACGGAATGCTGCGAGAGTGCCCTAGCGCGTTTATGCCGCGATTGCTGGAGCTTGCGCACAAGTCAGTGCTTCAGGCTGCGCTTCACATCCTGTATTCGTGCTATGAGGGCGAGGATGATGGAGGACTGGTCAGGCTGCTAGGTGGGTTCGCGCCAAACTACCACGGCACCAAGATTCTCTACCAAGTCGGCAAGATGCCAACTGAAAACATCATCGCGCTGGCTCGCTCGTTGCTCAAGCACGGCATGATTGGCACCAAAGAATCAGATGGCGGCGGCGACTACGTGCCTCAGTGGAATCCGGCAGAGTTTATCGACTTGGCCCGCACGGCGTTAAAGCTGCCGCTTGCAGAGGCCGAACAGCTAACCATGACCCGCTTTCAGCGCCTGATTGACCAAGCATATCCAGACGCAAAGAAACCAGATCGCGACATCATGAACAAAGAAACCTACATGGCGCTAATGCGCGACATTGAGAAAAAGAAAGGGGATAAATAATGACTACTAGCGCAGGCGAGTTGATTTATACCGTTGACCTAGATACTGGAAGGCTGGTTAGCGGCTCAAGGAGAGCGTCAAGAGCATTTGATGAGATTGGGCACTCAGCTGCAAACCTTAATCCAGTGCTATCTAAAACATATGGGTTAATGGTTTCAATATCTGGAGCCCTAGCTGTTGACAGAATAATTAAGTACGCCGACGCGTGGCAGACCGTAACGAATAAGATAACCAACTACACCAGAGAGGGAACTTCTCTGGTGGCGCTACAGGAGCAGCTTTTTAAGGTTTCACAAGACACTGCAACTCCAATCAACGCTATCGCAACTCTTTACGCTAGATTGGAACCTGCCACCCGAGGAGTGATAAAGACACAAGATGAGCTTATCAAGACAACCGAAACAATAAGCAAGGCATTTGCTGTTTCAGGTGCTACCTCCGCCGAGTCTTCAAACGCCATAGTGCAACTAGGGCAGGCCCTAGGTGCTGGCGCACTTCGCTCTGAAGAATTTAACTCTGTAAACGAACAAGCGCCAAGGATAATGGAGGGCATAGCTAAATCAATGGGAGTTGCTCGCGGAGAGTTGAAATCCCTTGCTGAGCAAGGAAAGATAACCACCGCAGTTATGGTAAAGGCATTTGCTGAAATGTCAGGGTCTGTATCTGACGAATTCAGCAACATGGTGTTCACATTTGAACAGAAATCAGTAATAGCAGCAAACGCGCTTACAAAGTCATTGGGATCTAATGACTCAATAAAGGGTGGTGTTGAGGCGCTCGGCGATGCGATGGTCTACCTTTCTGGAGTTGTAGATGAGGCTGTTGTTGTTGGTAAGGTACTTGCTACTGTTTATGGCGCAAAGATGGCTGGAGCCATTTACTCATCTGCTGCGGCATTTGCAAAGGGGTCTGTTGCCGCTCACGCATCAGCACTCGCAAATGTGGAATCTGCCAATGCCGCCAAGGCCGTTGCATCAGCAGAGCTTACCGCAGCAAGAAATAAGATAATAAATGAAAAAGCAACACTTGCAACAGCATCAGCAGAGAGGGCTTACCTAGCTGTAGCTCAAAAAACACTACACTCACAACTTGCGCTGGCGGCATCAGAAAGAGAGCGAACAGCAATAAGATTGCAACTCCTAAGCTACTCAAACGCAATGATAGCGGCATCAGCAAGGGAGGCCGCCGCTATATCAGCAGTGTCAGCAGCAACAACATCAGCGACAAGCAGGATGGCTGCGCTAACTGCTGCCACCACAGCGGTAACCGCAGCGGCTGGAGCAGCATCTGTGGCGAGCAGAGCCCTTGGCGCTGCAATGACATTTCTTGGTGGCCCGGTCGGGGTGGCTGTAATAGCCGCAGCTGGTATCTACTACTTGGCTCAGTCAATGAAGGATTCAAAAAATACAGCGATTGACTACACACAATCAATTGATGGTGTTTCTGCGGCTATAAAGAGAATGAATGCCGCTCAGCTTGGAGCAGAAAGGGTTAAGCTTGGAAGGCAGATTTCAGAGCAAGCTGAAATAATAAAGAAGGCAAGAGAAGAGATCGCCAGATCTGAAAAAGCTATTTCTACTTTTGGCGGAGATCTCTCATCAAGTACAGTTGACGCGGCAAATGAGCGCCTGCTAATCAAGAAAGGTGAGCTGGCTGATGAGCAAGAAAAGTATAACAACCTACTGTCCGCACAAAAGACAATAGATGATGCTCTATCACCAAAAAAAGACACAATCCCGCAAGATGGGTCAAAGGTAAGCGCAAAAGCGCAGAAGATAATTGAAGATTTAAAAGCTAGAGCTGAAGCTGAGAAGGTTTATGGAACTGCCATGTCTGCCAGAATACTTGCTGAAAAGCAGGCTCGCGATGAGGGGGTGGTAGACGAGAAGGAAGTAAAGCTAATCGGAGATGCCGCTGAGGAGTTATTCAAACTTCAAACAGCAAGAAAAGAAAATACAAGTCAAACAAAAAAAGCAACAAAAGCAGAAGACACAAACAATCAGTCAATTGCAGATGCGAAGCTGAAAACTGAGCAGCTTCGACTTGAGCTGGCAAACCTGAAGGCTGGCACTGATGAAGCCTCAAGCTCCACATCAAGATACAGCATTGAATCGGCAAGGTTGGCGGCGCAGCAGCAGCTAAACAAGCAGGCAAGCAAGGAGCAGGTCGAGGCGCTGGCTCAACAGATTCTTGCGCAGAAGCAAATAACGGCGCAGATTGCCCAGCAAGGCAGACTTGAAGCTCAGAAAAAAGAGGCACAAGGCTTTGTAAAGCAGGCCGCCTTCGACGCAGCATCACCGCTTGAGCAGATTGACATTGAAGAACAGGCGAAGATTGCCAAGCTTGAGGAGTATCGCAACCTTGAGCTAATCAGCCTGCAAGAGTTTGAGACCACAAAAAACAACATCATCAAGCAGGCTGCCGATGAGCGGGCCGCGATAGAGCTTGCCAGAAACTCGATGATACTGAGCGCGTCCTCCGACTTCTTCGGTGGCATGGCTGATTTAACTGGAGCATTTGCTGGTGAGCAGTCCGGCGCATACAAAGCGCTGTTTGCCATCAGCAAGGGTTTTGCCATTGCTAACGCCGCCTTGCAGCTTCAGACTGCAATCGCTAACGCATCAGCATTGCCGTGGCCTGCAAACTTCCCCGCGATAGCTCAAGCCGTGGCCCTTGGCGGGCAGATTGCATCTGGCATTGCTGGTGTTAACTACGGCGGCGCTCGCGAATTCGGTGGCCCAGTAGACGCTGGGAAGATGTACCGAGTTGGTGAAGGTGGCGCACCTGAGATTTTCCAGTCAGGCGGCAAAAACTTCATGATTCCAGGTGACGGCGGGAAAGTCATACCCAATGACCAAATCGGCGGGGGCGGATTCAGCCAAAACGTCCAGGTTCACAACTACTCTGGCGAGAATGTGCAGACCAAGACGTCAATGGATGGCAAGCAGATGGAGATCATTGTTGGGGAAATTTCTAAACAGATCAGTCAGCGTCGCGGAGGTGTTGGTAGGGCATTGGCATCCTCGACTGCCACGAAATGGAAGGCTCAGTGATGCGTGGTAAAATGTCAGCAACAAACGAGGATTCATCATGGCAATCGTAGATTACCCAAGCCAAGTGCCAAAGCCGCTCATCAGCATCAGCCGCACTCAGGCACAGACATTCCAGCTTGTTCAGCCACTGCGAGGGCCGGGCTACGTCAAGCGCTTAAACAACGACGCGCCTGTTACCTATGACCTGACTTGGAGAATGACCCGCGACCAAGCGGCGCAGTTTCAAACTTGGTTTTACAGCATGAGCGCAAGCGGTCTAGCGATGGGCCGCAATCAGTTTCAACTTGAGATAGATACAGAGTTCGGCAAGCTGCTGCACACGTTGCAGCTAACGCCTGATACATTCGCGCAGACTCAAGAGGCGCACAACGTATTCAGCTACCAAGCAACAGCAATCGCCCGCAAAGTGCCGATTCCGCAATGGTGGTTTGACCATGATGACTTGGTTCAATCTGAATTCTTCTCACAGCGAAGCCTGTTTGATTTGGTTATGAACCAGCAACTACCGGAGGCGTAATGCCAGATAACGCAACAATATGGACTACAAAGGCCCCCGTGTTGGAGTTTGACACCATCGAGTTTAGCCACTCATCCATTGACACTATCCGCATTGTGGCGAACCAGTACGACCCAATCACCCTGCTTGGCAACGAGTACCAGCCTTGCTACGTCGAAGTGCAATATCCGAAAATTGATGGTGAGTCACAGCCAGAAGCTAGCTTCTCAATGGCTCGCCCCGTGGTTGGCGACATCGTGCAGCGCACCATTCGCAGCATTCCGCCATTCATGCGAATCAAGGAGCCGGTGAAGGTTGTTATGTCTCACTGGTCTGACTCAGACCTTACAACTCCGATGTTCAGCTATGAGCTTGATTTGAGCAATGAAGGCGTTTCCATGTCTGTTGAAAGTGTCACCTTCAAGGTTGAGCGCATAAATATTATGACAAGGGGAGTTTCTCGAATATATCGGATCGACGAGTGGAGTGGATTGGAGGGGGTGTGACAGAGGAATCATTCATTAGCCACTGGGTTGGCAGACCCTATCGCGTCAGAGGTAACGATGAATCAGGCATCGACTGCTGGGCTCTCGTTGTTAGGTATTACGCTGACGTGCTTGGCATTGAGCTTGATGACCACAGCGAGGATGACATTGCTGGCGGATTCGAGCGCGAGATTCAGTCTGAGGCGTGGGAGCCTTGCGATAAAAAAGATGCTGGCGTGGTATTCATGGCATTCGACCAGCTTGGCGAGCCGCGCCACGTTGGCATTGTTGTGGGCGGTGGTGAGCTAATCCTTCACGCCAGACATACTAGAGTGCAATGCGATAGAATGGGCGTAATGCGCACTCACAGACTGGAATTCTATCGACATGTTGATAATCGACACACCGCTCAAGAAGATTCGCCGACCGCTTGACACTTCAAAAACGTGGGCTGAAAACATACTGTCAGCCCATCCACAACTTTTAGATCCTGATTTCACCACCGTCAATCTAAACGGCAAGCGAATCAATAGTAGAAAGTTTGACTGCAATGCAAAGCCGAATGATGGCGACCTGCTTACCATCTGCGTCAGACCGCAAGGCTTCGACCCTATCACCATCGCCATCGGTGTTGCAATTGCCGCTTCCGCCGTTTCCTTTGTTCTGGCTCGCAGGGCGATGGGTAATATTAGCGACAGGTCTGGAAAATCGTCAGGTAATACCGAGTTCACAGGCCAGACAAACACGGCTCGCCTTTACAGCCAGCGCCCTGACATATACGGAAAGGTTAGGGCGTACCCTGATTTGATTGGTGAGGCTTTGCTTGAGTACGTTAACAACAAGAAGGTTCTAACTCACTATTTCAATATCGGGCTTGGGTATTACGACCTAACTCAATTCAGGTTCTCAGATTCAGCCTTGGCAACATTCCAAGAATCCACTTACACGGTTTATCAGCCTGGTGAAGTGAATCCTGTTGTGCGCGAGCAGTTTTCGTTCCCAGAGATTGACTCATCCGGCACAGAGTTGAAAGGTCTCAATGAGGTGAAAGAAGATCCGCTAGCGCCGAATTATAACGCGACACCAGTTAGCACAACTCTCGATGGGAGCCTACTTTTCACCGCTGTTTATAGCAACCAGACTCCAGGCATTCCCCCATCGTCAGGTGGCGGCGGTCAGCTTGGCTCATGGTTTAACGGAAGAACAATTGACAACAAGATATCTGCCGAGGCAATCAAGTTTAACTACTTCATGCAGAATTCGTTCGGCACTACACAGTCATTCGAGTATGTGGCGTCATTCGCTTACATATCATATGACTCCGGAACCGACACGTTCACAGTGTCATCTCCTGACTTCAATGGAGAGACCACTGGATTCATAAACTTTACTGGCAATGTAAAAATAATAGAGACAGAGGCGCTTTATGTTGGCTGGTTCCTGTCAACTGTTGAATGCACCGATATTTGGTTTAATACAGTATTCCGTCGCGGCCTAAAAGGTGAAGCTGTAATTGAGTTTGAATATCAGCCTTGCGACTCCGATGGTACGCCATCAGGCTCTGCATTGTCAGCCGTGGCAACTTACAACGATGACACATTTGATGATAAGTCGTTCACTTTTAAAGTTCAGTCTCTACCGCCTAGCTATTATCGCGTAAGGGCTCGCAGGACTAACAATTCAAACGATGATGGCTCTAGCCAGTCTACATTGGAATCAATTGCTGCAATTCGCGTAAAGACTAACGTTGTTCATCAGGAAGATACCACTCTCACAATCCAGTCAACGGCAGGTAACGCCGAGACCGGAACCGAGATGAAATTCAACGTCATGGCGAGCCGCAAAATGATCTGGTGGGATGGCTCGGCCATTCGCGGATGGAATGCCGCAACAAAAACAGAGATACCAGCAGACCTTCGCGCAAGCGAGTTCGCGGCTGACGGCATTCTGCATAATTACATCGTTATGGGTGGCGGGTCAGTTGGTGAAATTGACGTAGATGAGCTTTACGCAATTCACAACAAGGTTTACGCAATCAATTCTGAGCTGACAAAGTGCTCCATCACATTTGACGATGCAGACCAGGCGCTAGGTGATCGCATCAAGACATTGGCGTTGCTGATAGACGTTGAGACTAGCTATGACGGAATAAAGGAGTTCTTTGTCAGGGACGAGTCGCGCGGCATTGTTGTAGCTCAGTTTGACGCTTACAACCTTGCCGATGACCAATACAGCAAGACGTACTCATTCATGCTAAAAGACCAATACACAGGGGTTAGGCTTGAGTGGGTAGATGTAAGCGACAAAAACAAGAAGCGCTACATCAACTTAGCATTAGATAACAACGGAAACGTTATTGAATCTGACAGCTTCCACCCGAAGGAGATCAAATTCCTTGGGTGCGGCAACGAAACCCAGGCAATGCACAGGGCAAAACTTGAGTTCAACAAGCTGATTTACCAAAACGAGTCCGTCACTTTTAACGTTGTGGACGATGGCTTCATCCCTAGATTCGGCGACATGGTGCGATTCGTTGAGTATGCAGACGAATACGTGGTAAATGGTGAGGTTGTAGGAATCTCTGGCAACACCTACACATCCAGCACGTGGCTCGGCGACTTGGAAGCTGGAGTAACTTACAGGGCCACATGCACCAAAGCCAACGGGCAGACAACTGATTGGGTTGAGCTGGTTTCATGGAATGAACAATCATTCACAACAGCATCACCAATGACTGGCGCATACGTTGCCGACAGGATTGGCAGCCAAGTTGGTAGCCGATTTATTATACGGACTACAGCAGAGAA
>JACCDZ011698160.1_pt1 | contig 10575 bp, 3 predicted proteins | sample 7449551 | NCBI WGS metagenome assembly JACCDZ01 (sample SAMN15323452, study PRJNA562643) | freshwater metagenome | isolation source: river surface water | place: USA:Blue River Watershed | collected 2017-08-18
ATAAAATATATTTTATATAAAAAATGAAAGTATTAATTTATGGTCGAGGCTGGATTGGTCAAAAGTTCATTGATCTTCTTGAAAAAGAAAATATTGAATATATTTTAGGAAAAGCCCGTTGTGATAATGAAATAGATTTAAAAAATGAAATTGAACAAATTTATCCATCTCATGTTGCTTCATTTATTGGAAGAACTCATGGAACTACTGAAGATGGTAAAGTATATACAACTATTGATTATTTAGAACAACCTGGTAAGTTATATGAAAATGTACGAGATAATCTTTTTAGTGTTGTTTTATTAGCGCATTTATGTAATGAAAGAAATATTCATTTCACTTATCTTGGGACTGGTTGCGTGTACTCATTTGATAATCAACATATTTTAAATGAAGATGGTAGTGTAGAAAATGGATTTAAAGATGAAGAAAACGCGAACTTTTTCGGTTCATCTTATTCTACTGTAAAAGGATTTACCGATCGACTTATGAGATTATATGAAAAAAATGTTTTACAACTCAAGATAAGAATGCCAATTACTGAAGAGAAGAATGGTAGAAACTTTATTACAAAAATCACGACATATGAGAAGATTTGTTCCATTCCAAATTCAATGACGGTTCTTCCAGAATTACTTCCAATTGCTTTAGCAATGATGAAAAATAATAGTGTTGGAACTTATAATTTTACGAATCCGGGAGTGATTTCTCATAATCAAATTCTGGAAATGTATCGTGAAATCGTGGATCCTAACTTTACTTGGAAGAATTTTAGTATAGAAGAGCAAGATAAAATATTGGCATCAAAGCGATCAAATAATTATTTGGATACAACGAAGTTAGAGAATTATGTAAAAGACCATAATCTTGAGTTATCACCAATTCATGAAGCAGTACGAAAGATGTTAGTTTTATATAAAGATTTAATGAATCAACATTAACCTCTTGTAGGTTAAATGATTTTTATAAATAAAATATAAAAATATATTTTTATTAACAAAAAGATATTTGTTAATAAATATAAAAATAAATCTATGAAATAGATAGTAATATTTAGAAGATTTATTATAAATGTCTTCTGCTACGGGATCAACAGATCTAAATAATCTTGGAAATATATTATTTTTAAGTAATAATATTACAACATTATCAAGTAATCTTACAATTGGAACATCACCAGTTGCGAATGAACAATTTTATTTAAAAGGAAATTCAAATATCACAAATACAGGTTATTTAGGTAATTTAGTTGTATATGGTACTAGTACTTTTTATGGAAATACAAATTTATCTGGTAATTTTTCATTATCCAATCTTGTTGGTGATTTAACAGTTAGTGGGAATTTAATTACACAAAGTAACGCAAATATTTCTGGTAATCTAGGAGTCAATGGAAATCTAATTGTTTTATCCAATATAAGTATACCCAATGGCAACTTAGCAATTGGTACAATGACTGCGGGAAATGCGAATTTATATGTAATTGGTAATGCTTATATAAGTAATGATTTATTTATTGGTAATACTGGTACAAATAAACAACCAGGTATTCGTTTAGATGTACGAAATAGTTCAATTGCTGATAGTGCTGTAAATGGTGCTTTAAGTGGAAATGTATTTAATCAAATATCATTTGGTGATCGTTCTTGGGTATTTGCTACGGATACAACAAATAATCAATATTTGTATTTTGGTTCTCAAGGTGGATCAGCACCAGATCCAGATTTTGAATATTATTTTAAAAAAAACGCTGGTTTACAAATTCAACCCAATCCTTCTGGTAATACAACCGATTTTATTGAAGCACTTAAAGTTATTGGTAATGCTAACATTGTTGGTAATCTTGTTTCTTTTGCCAATTTACTTATTCCAAATGGTAATATTGGAATCGGAACATTAAATCCTCAATATAAACTTGATGTAGCAGGATCTGCAAATATTTCATCAAGTACAATTATGAATGCTAATGCAAATGTACTTGGTAATCTTGGTATTTCCGGTAATTTGATTGGTACTTCTAATATTATACTATTAAATGGTAATTTAGGGATTCGAAAATCAAATCCTGCTTATGAGCTTGATGTAAATGGCAATATTAATTTTACAGGATCTTTTTATCAAAATGGATCTCCATACATCGGAAGTCAATGGACAACAAGTGGATCAAATATTTATTATAATAGTGGTAATGTCGGTATTGGTACAGCAAATCCCCAACAACTACTTGACATCGCCGGATCCGCAAATATTTCTGGAAATATTATTGGACGTGCTAACGCAAATGTAATAGGTAATCTTGGAATCACTGGAAATATCATAGGTACTTCGAATTTGATTTTATTAAATGGTCGTATGGGTTTAGGTATAACAAATCCTCAGCAAGCATTAGATGTTGCGGGTTCAGCAAATATTTCAGTAGACACTTTTGTAAGAAATAATTTGGCAGTCGGTACTATTTCTGCTGGTGCTAACCTTGATATCCAAGGTAATGCTCGTGTTACTGGAAATTTAAATGTAGGTAATGGTTTATTATGGGCAAATACCACAACAAATCGCGTAGGTATTTTAAATACAAATCCTCAATATGCTCTTGATGTAATAGGAAGAGCAAATATTACGGGTGATGCTAATATTTCAGGATCACTTTGGATTGGAACACCACCAGCAGGTTCATCTGGTGTAACAGGTAAATTATTAAATATACGAAATGATACTAATTTAGACTCTGATATAAACGGTACAATTAATGGAAGTGTATATAATCAATTTAGTATAGGAAGTCGTGAATGGACTTGGGCAATTGATGGTGTTAATAATGCTATATCTTATTATGGATGTAGTTCAAGTGGTACTCCCGATTCCGATTTTCAATATACATTTATTAATAATGTAGGATTACAAATTTATCCAAATGCTTCTGGTAATATATCATCTTTTACAGAAGCATTAAAAGTGATCGGAACCGCAAATATTACTGGAAATATGACTGCTTTTGCTAATCTATTAATTCCAAATAGTAATCTTGGAATTGGAACTTTAAATCCTCAATATAAACTTGATGTAGCAGGCGACGCAAATATTAGTGGAAACTTAATAACACGTGGTAACGCAAATATTATTGGTAATCTTGGAGTATCACGTGATATGTATATTACAAGTAATTTATTAGTAAATACAAATACATTTTTTGTAGATAGTGTAAATAATTATGTTGGTATACGTACGATAACACCAGATTCCGTTTTTCAAGTAAATGGTGCCGCGAATATATCAAGTGCTCGTTTTGGTGCTTTAACATCAACACAATCATCTGTTATATCAACTTCAGCAGCAGCATCAAGTTATGGATTTGTTTCAGAAGCAACATCTACAGCAATACGAACTCATATGGGATTTAGAACACCACTCCCTAATGGTGGTGAAATGGGTAATATTATGACATTTGGAAGAGATTTACATTTAACAAATGGTTCAAATGGATCTAATATTTTAATTTATGGTGGAAATCTTAATATTTTAGGTGATACATTATATGCTCAAAATGGTTCAAATCGCGTAGGTATTAATAATAAAAATCCACAATATACTCTTGATATTAAAGGTGATTCAAATATTTCTGGAAATATTATCGGAAGTTCTAACGCAAATATTATTGGTAATCTTGGTATTTCCGGAAATTTGATTGGAACTTCCAATATTATTTTATTAAACGGTAATTTAGGGATTCGAAAATCAAATCCTGCTTATGAACTTGATGTGAATGGTAATATAAATTTTACAGGATCATTTTATCAAAACGGATCTCCTTATATCGGAAGTCAATGGACAACAAGTGGATCCAATATTTATTATAATAGTGGTAATGTCGGTATCGGTACAGCAAATCCCCAACAACTTCTTGACATCGCCGGATCCGCAAATATTTCTGGAAATATTATTGGACGTGCTAACGCAAATATTAATGGTAATCTTGGAGTATCTGGGAATATTATTGGTACTTCCAATATTATATTATTAAATGGTAATTTGGGAATTCGTAAATCAAATCCTGTTTATGAGGTTGATGTAACAGGTAATATTAATTTTACAGGAAATCTTTACCAAAATGGTAATATTTTTAGTGGAGGTGGTGGAAGTAGTCAATGGTCTGATGGAACGGGTGCTGGTAATATTTATTATATCGGAAACGTGGGTATTGGTACAGCAACACCCATTTATGCTTTAGATGTAAAGGGTGATGCCAATATTGGAGCAAATGTATATGGTAATAATTTTTATATACGTAATGATTGTATACTTCAATCTGGTGACTTTTCTATTTTTAATGGTAACTTAACCGTTTATCAACAATTTAATGCTTTTGGTGAATCTGTTTTAAATGGTAATTTAACTGTATATAATTCTGATATTTACAATTATGGTAATATTTACACTTATAACGGTTTATATATTAATAAAAATGGAGCACTTTATAATCAAAATGAAAATCCAAATCAACACGGTTTTTATGTTTATGATACTGTCAATTTAATGAGCACTTTATATGGTGGTGCGGATGATACAAATAAAGTTGGTTATATTGGAGCAGGAGGATATGGTGGTGCTTTACCACTTATTTTAAATCCAATTGGAGGAAATGTAGGAATTGCGACCGGTTCACCACAAGCAAAATTAGATGTAAATGGTAATGCCCTTATTACTGGAAATTTAAATATAAATAGTGGAAATTTAAATGTTTCAAATATTGTATATGTTGGTTTAAACTATCCTTCCAGAGGATGTTATATACGAGCAAATCAAATTAACTCCGCATATTCTTTAGACACAGATAGCGGAGAATTAGTTTTTAATTTTTATGGTTATCAAGAAGGTACAACACGTTTTAGAGATGTTCGCGTTTGTAATGGTAAAAGTACGACAATCGCTCGTTTTCAAGGAAGTAGTGGTAATCTTGGTTTAGGAACAGATACACCTTTAAATACATTACACGTAGTAGGTGATTCAAATATTAGTGGAAATATTAGTATTGGAAGCAATAATAGTAACACAGTTCAAAATACAATTGATATGGTAGGTTTAATGCGTTTTGTTACAACTGATATTACACGTATTGTTGGTCCTTCATTTAAAATTGATTTTGGAACTGGTACTGTTAATAATGCTGGTTACTTTGCTGCTTCATATAATGTTAATTTTACAAATACTCCAGCAATCTTTTTTGGTATTAAAGATAATACTACAAATACACGTATTGTAAAAGTACTTCAATCAGGTCCTACAGGAACTACTTTTACTACAACATCAGGAACACCCGCTATTACTGGTAATTTTACAGCAGATATTCGTAATGATGCTGGTACATTAGTACCATCTGTAACAATTTATTGGTTAGCTATTGGAACATAAATTAAAAAATAACTATGAATGTACTATTTTACACCGTTGATGAATTAAAATTGTAAAAAAAGTGAAGTGTAAAATAAAAATAATTAAAATAAATATTTTATAAAAATAGTATATATTTTTATAGAAATGAGTTGTCCTTGCCAAAATGATATAAACTCTTTAAACTCTGCTTTAGATAAAATTTCATCTCGATTAAACCTAATATCCGGATCATCCATTCAAAATTATTTAAATTTTACAAAAATTCAATCCACACAATCAAATATAAATATAGAAAATATTTCTCTTGGTGATACATCAATTACAAATTCATCATTATCTAATTTACTTACCATCGGGAATAACCTCATAACTATTAATAATGATACAAAAAAAATAGCATTTAATGGAAACGCTTCAAATGATCTATTTACATCTTACGGTAACGCAAATATTTCTGGAAATATGATCATACAAAACGAAGCAAACATTTATTCCATTAAATCATCTTCCTTTTTATCCAAATATACAAATACAACTTTACCCATTTACGGTGTTCCACAAAGAGATTTTATTACAAGTAACTCTTTTACTACTTATTCTACACCCAATCAATCATACGAAGGAGTTTGCTGGTCTCCTCAACTTGGTTTATTTGCAGCCGTTTCCACAAATGGTGCCGGAAGTGCTGTTATGACGAGTCCCGATGGAATTACTTGGGCATTACGAACAACTCCTATTGATAATGGTTGGAATCATATTTGTTGGTCTCCAGAATTAGGACTTTTTGTTGCCGTTGCTTGGTCAGGATCAAATGATCGTGTTATGACATCATCTGACGGAATCACATGGACTTTACGAAGTACTCCAACAAATAATAATTTTTGGGGTGTTTGCTGGGCACCTGAATTAGGACTTTTTTGCGCTGTTTCTGCTACAGGTAGTGCTAATCGAGCAATGATTAGTAGCGATGGTATTAATTGGACATCTTCTACAACACCCGATAAATCATGGAGTTCCATCTGTTGGTCTTCTGAATTAAAAATGTTTTGCGCAGTTGCTTCACCAACAACAAGTAATAATAATCTTGTTATGACATCATATGATGGAATTAATTGGACTTCACAAGTTAGTCCTGCAAATAATAATTGGGAATCTGTTTGTTGGTCACCTCAATTAGGTATCTTTTGCGCTGTTGGTGGTACTGGTACGAATAATAGGGTTATGACATCTCCTGATGGTGTTAATTGGACATTACGTACAAATCCAGTTGATAATTATTGGGTATCTGTTACGTGGGCCGCAGAAATTGGTTTATTTATAGCAGTTTCAGTATCTGGTACTGGAAATCGAATTATGACAAGTCCTGATGGTATTAATTGGACTTCACGTACATCTCAAAATAATACATGGACATCCATTTCTTGGTCACCTCAATTAGGTATCTTTTGCGCTGTTTCTACTGACGCTACAAACTTATCAATGGTATCGCAATCTATGTATAGTTATTCTTCCAATGTTTATGGAAATATAAATAATATAAATACTTTTTTTAATATTCGATCAAATAACTCTTTTAATATTTTAACATATAATGGAGGAAATATTGGTATTAATAACGCATACCCATTAAATGGTAATTTAGTAATTGATGGAAATGTATCTGTTGGATGGGGCGATTCAAATACACTTTATTCAACAAGTAATCAAGTACCTTTAGTCACAATGAATGGAAGAAGTTTATGGAAAATAACAGGACGATATTTTGGTGGGACTGCTGCTAGATTATATTTTGATTCAGATTATGGAAATACATTTATTATATCATCAAATACAATAAGTTATAATAGTTCATTCGCTTTATATACTGGACCTGATCGCAATTGGAGAAATTTTACTGAAGGACCAAATATACTCGTTGCTATAGGTCGTACATCAGCAAATGCTACAAACTTAGCAATGACATCTACAAATGGTACAAGTTGGACCCAAAGAACAACACCATCCAATAATAGTTGGAGTAATATTGTATGGGCTTCATCCTTAAACTTATTTATAGCAACCGCTCAAGAAACAGCAGGTACTAATAATGTTATGACATCACCGAATGGCACTACATGGACAGCACGCACTACTCCCGTTAGTGATCGATGGAGTGCTTTAGCTTGGTCACCTGAATTAGGTTTACTTGTGGCAATGGGTATAAGTACAAATGTAATTACAAGTACAAATGGTACTACTTGGACAAGTACAACAGTTACCAAAACAGAACAACCACAATCTATGATATGGGTGTCTGAATTAAATCTTTTTATTACATCTTTAATTGGAGGAATAGTAATGGTATCATCCAATGGTACAAGTTGGACTAGATATAGTTTACCTGGAGGATTATCAATAACAACTCTTGCATGGTCTTCTGATTTACAATTATTATGTGGTTGTGCTAGTAATTATTTTTTTACTTCACCAGATGGTATTAATTGGACTTTACGAACTACATATGCTCCTGCTACTTTTTCTGCTGTTGGTTTAACTTGGTCTCCAAAACATCAATTATTTTTCTCAACAACAGCCGGTTCTGGTGGACCTAATTATATGACATCCCCAAACGGGATTGATTGGACTTATCGAACCATTGTTGGAGGTAATAATTTAAATAGATGGTCAGTTAAATATGTTTCATATTTAAATACTGTAATAACTATTGCCGGTTTATCAGGTACTGGTAGTAATAATATTGGTTATTTAGTAGATTCAACTGATCCTACTTATAGTCATGCTGCCGAATATCTCTTAGGTGATGGTTCTGCAAACGTTGGACTAATATGTTATGGAAATAGTATTGTGAATAATGGAAATATTACACTCGGAAATGCTATCACATTAAATGGTAATATATTAATTGGAAGTAATATATATAATGGAAATTCAAGAGTTTTAATTAATAGCACAAGTAATATAATATCATTTTTTCAAAATAATTCAATCCAAAAAGTAGAAGTAAATGGAAACGCAAATATTTATGGAAATGTTTTTATTAATGGACAAAGTAATATATATTCTTTATATTCACATCAACTATATAATCCTTATTACGGAACAAATACTCTTAAAGTTGGTACTCCTCAACGCAATTATATTACAAATAATGAATGGTTAAGACGATCTACACCCAATAATAACGCATATTGGGGTATTGATTGGTCACCACAACTTGGTTTATTTGCCGCTGTTAGTATTGATGGTGTAGGAAATCGCGTGATGACAAGTCCAGATGGAATTAATTGGACTGCTCGTACTTCAGCATCTGATATAAATTGGGTTTCTATTCACTGGGTATCTGATTTATCTCTTTTTATTGCTGTTGGTGCCGGTATTATGACAAGTCCGGATGGTATTACTTGGACACTTCAAACATCTCCAATTGCGTCAATACGTGATTTTGCTTGGTCGCCTAAATTAAAATTACTCGTAGCAGTCGCAAATAGTGGTACAGACCGTTGTATTACATCAGTTGATGGTATTAATTGGAGTATTGTATCAATTTTTTCAAATACTTGGTATCGTATTGTATGGTCTCAAGAAGTAGGAATATTTGTAGCAATATCAGATGGTACTGTTAGTGTAACAAATCGTATTGCTTATAGTTATAATGGAACAAATTGGAATTATGTAGATGCTCCTGCTAATTATAGTTATAGAGGTTTAGTATATGCTTCAAATTTACGATTATTTATATCATCCGCATTATCTAATGTTGGAAGTGAAATTATGACAAGTGTTGACGGTATTACTTGGACAATAAGAAGTACACCAACTGTTTCAGGTTTACAAAATATAACCTATTCTCCTGAGTTAAATTTAGTTTTAGGTATATCTAGTGCAGATATAGTATATTCATCAGATGGTATTAATTGGAGTAGTTATGCTCACGGATATAGTTCAAGTGCTAGTTGGAGAAATATTTGTTGGTGTGGTGAATTAGGTGTATTTGTAGGAGTTAATAGTGATACAACATTATCAAGTCAAGTTTTAACATCAAAGTCAATGTGGAATTGTCCTTTAAACATTTATTTAAACTCTTACAACGCAACATCAAATTTAAATGTTGATGATAAAACATTATTTGTTGATTCTGTAAATAATAGAGTTGGTATTCTTACAGCAACACCAGCATATGAGTTAGAAGTAAATGGTAGTGCTGGTAAAACAGGGGGTGGTACATGGTCTGCTCCTTCGGATATGCGTATCAAAAAAAATATAGAAAACGCAAATTTAGATATATGTGTTGAAAATATAGAAACATTAAAATTAAAATACTTCAAATGGTCAAATATCATTGGTTACGATAAAGATATTCATTCATTAGGGTGGATTGCTCAAGATGTTAAAAATATTTATCCAAATGCTATTTCACTTGTTGAAAAATATGGTTTTAGTGATTTTCATTATATTGATTCTGATTTAATATGGAAATGTATGTATGGTTCTGTTAAAAAATTAATAAATGATAAAGAAGATCTTGAAAAACGAGCTAAAGAGATTCAAACTTTCTTACAAAATTTATAAAAAATAATATTTTCAAAAATTTATAAAAAAATATAAAAATATAAGAACGTATCTTTTTTTATAGAAAAATCATATATTATAATAGTATTTATTATTATAATATGAGTTGTGATTGTACATCTAATATTAATGCTCTAAATAAAAGTATCGGCAATTTATCCGTTTCTTTTAATAGTGCTTCTAAAAATGTTTATAAAAATTATAATACAATTACTTATGGTAATTATTCAAATATTGATACTATTGTTAATTTTGGATCAAATATAAATACAGAAAATATTATTTCTGGAAACTTATTTATTTCTCAAAATTTATTTTCAAATATTTTAACTGTTAATTATACTACAAAAAATATTGGAATTAATAATACAAATCCACAATCGAATCTTGATATTTCTGGAAATGTTTTTTTAGGAAACATAAAAGTAAACAGTGTCGCAAATCTTTATTACTCAACTTCCAATAACTATACTTCATCCGGGTTTTTCTCTTCATCCAATTTTTCTATACCAACTTATGATACACCTCAAAAAAATTACGTTGCTTCTAATTGGGTTACTCGCACACCCGCCGCAAATTATGATTGGAGACAAATTGTTTGGTCACCTCAACTTGGTA
>JACCDZ010294400.1_pt1 | contig 10572 bp, 8 predicted proteins | sample 7449551 | NCBI WGS metagenome assembly JACCDZ01 (sample SAMN15323452, study PRJNA562643) | freshwater metagenome | isolation source: river surface water | place: USA:Blue River Watershed | collected 2017-08-18
CTACAATGGACGATCCAATGATGTCAAGGAGAGAGAGTACCTCTTTGTCCATGGCGGTCTGTTGCATGGTTCTATGTGATTGTATTATCTCTAAGAAGTGCGATTGTATATTTGATAGTTGTTAATTGCTTAAATGTGAGTAAGTATTGTTCGTGTTTTACTTCTTTTTGAATACATTTAGACCGAATGACTTGGGCGTCTTCTTTCTGACCGTTTTGGTGATGTTGAGTGATTTGGGCATCATCATTTTATTAGCTGGCGTAAGTAGTTTAGATCTTAGGGTGGCTGAGATGTAGTTTGCATTCGATAGTGTATCGTTTCTGTATGCCGTGATTGCGTCATTGAATGCATTGAACTCTTCTAGAATGAACATGCCTATGACTCTCGATAGGTTGAACACTCCATAGTTCTTGTATGTATCGTAATCTAGATCAAGCTGTTCTATGATGTCATTGGTTGACTTTTTGCAGAATACGTATCCCATATCATTAACTATCTTCGGGTCGTATAGGCCCATGTTTCGTCTATTGCTGTACTTGGCGTTGCTTCCTTCGTAATCTGAGAAATCATACATCATCGGTCGTTTGTCTTCTGTGTCCGTGTTGTGGAATTTGAAGTTGAATGTTTTCGGTTGAAAGATGAATCCTACTGCGTAGTACATTCGTATGCAATTATAGTAGAAGAGGAATTTGTCGTCTTCGTTAGTGCTATCGAAGTTGAACATGGCCATGTTGTTTCTCAGTTCTCTAGCATCCGGTCTATTAGAGTAATCGTATAGATTTGGCAGGAAGTTGTATATGTATTTGCGTAGATGGTCTATCTCTTCATCTGTTAGATCAAGTGCTGGTTGTTTTAGCGAATCCGTGTTGTTTATGTCTATGAGCATGGTGGTACTGATCTCTTTGTATCTTTCTATGTTCTTTAGGTATCGTATACTCGCTATGTTGAGTCTGAGTTTGTTGTAGATCTTGATAGCCATCTCTATCGCGTGTTCTATGTGTCCTCTTTGTATGGGTGATACTAGAATGACGTTCTTGTAGAATCCCGATATGAATTCATGATGTTTTATGATGACGTGTTTCATCATGAGCGCGAATGTTCTGTATGTGCATATCTTAGAACTCGCATAGTCGCTGTATTCTAGATCTGTCATGTATGCGAGTCTCCCTACTGGCGATATTCCATCTTTGATGTATTTTTTACTCTTTTCGTATCGGTTGGTAAGATCTCCACATAGCTCAAAGTACATGACTACAATCTGCCACTCGGTATTGAAGTCATCTTGATCCACAACCAATTCGTATTCTTTCACCTGTCCTAGTTTTGGATGATTGATTGTGTTTTTCGCAACCTTACGTGGCTCTTGTAGAATGTCTGATTTCCGTATTCTCTCTAGTACCCAATCTATATATAACAATGGATCTATCTTAACCGGATTAGATTTAGGGAAGTTATGCTTTAGCTCGTAGTACTGTCCATACACCTGTTTGTAGTGTATGAGTCCATCCTCTTTCTGTATAGGCATCATGGTTTTACACACTGTTATTTGTTCTTGAACAAACTCAACAATCCCGTTGACAACCACTTGTAGGCATCCCATCAATGTCATATGTATGATGCTTAGTGTCTCATCACTGAATGCGTCATATATCTTTGCGTATCTTGGGAATTCATTTTTCTCTATTACAAACATCTCAAACATGTCATTTCTTATTATTTGAGGTCGGTCGAACGTCGTATGCGATGCTGTGTAGCACCACATCATAACCGATATGAGTGTAAACTTAGGGATACTGTTCTTTAGATATCCAATTACCACGGGATTGGGAACTATCGATTGGTTAACTTGTCTGTATACGTCTATGATGTTATCGTAGTACAAGTCATAGAAGCGTTTAATGATGTTTGCTCCTATGATTGGTATGTCTTTCATTTCTGAAATGTACCATTCTTCGTATTGTCTTTTACTCGGAGGAAAGTGTACCCAGTGTCTATATGGGTGCGACATCTTCTCCCCAGACATACGTATGTTGTTTCCTCTAATGCCTAACGTAATAACTTCCCATCTCTCTATCGTTTTGTTATATCCGTCTATCCATTTCGATTCATCTACTTTCTGTGTATTACCACTTTTCAATATTTTACCTCTATCCGATAGTATTACCGATGCCTCTCTAAAATAGTTTGTAAAGTAAAATGTGTTTTGATTACTTTTACTAACTAAATCCATATATATTAGTATATCATATCTTGGCATTTTTGTTGGCAATGGTCTATTTGTATTGTTTATAAAGTCATATTCTCCTCTGTATATTTCAGATGCCGATGTGTGCTGAAATCTAGAAATATAATCTATCATGTTTAGTGTGTTTGTATTTGGGTAAGCGAGTGCAAATCCTAGCTTTCTGTTTAGAATGTAGTTAGTTGTCATTAGTACTTCTGTTGAATCTGTTTGTAGGAACTCCTTTCTAGACGTGAGTATCTTGCTAGTCATGTCTAGATCATAGAAACTTACGTTTTTACAGTCTTCGCTACTTGGATCTAGTACTGGTGCGATTTCATCGGGTTTGTCTAGTATTACGTCCTTTGTCGGATTCCATATCGATTTGTGTTGATACGTTGTGTATCTGACAGGTTCCAATTCTAGTGATTTTTTGGTATGTCTAATCATGACGCCTTAGTGAGTATATTGTATGAAAGGATACTTATTCTTGATTGACTATGTATAGACAATCGAAATGATAAATGAACTCATAATCTTCTTATTTGTCTTATCAATTTGCTTTGTATAGAACTTTATGCTAAAGAATATAGATAGACATCTGAGGTCATCCCTCTCGAATTAATCATTAAGCATCCAGCTATAATGAGCAGCATAAAGGTGTCAGACACAAGCAACTCCGCGCATCGTTTCAACTTCGTTGAACGAATCACATTCTATAATGACCTTCTTCTTGATCATGGATACACACGAAACGATGTTCTAGAGATCGTCACTCAGGAAGACATAGCAAACGAGCAATCTCAGATATCAAAAGAGAGTCCTCTCTTTCTTCTATCTTTAAAGAAGATACTACTGTACGCCAAGCCAGTGGTGGCGCCATATAACTCAAAAGGTGTACAGACGATAACCGCATCATTCCCTCTTGATGCAATTGAGTATGACCCAAAGAAGCGATCCACTAGAACGATACGATTCGCGACCAATGACAAACTAAACTTGCTAGGATTCTATTTTGATTCTAGATTGATAAACAATCTATCTATCGATGTGTATCCTCATAAGTTCATCCCGGTTCCAACGCACAATGTATTTGAAAGCATATCATTAGAGCATCTATCCGGCGTTACAAAGACAGATACGGTAGGAGCCGGTGGTGTTAGACAATCCATATATCTCATAGATAGATCTGCGTCAGAGAACGCAGTACTGTACAACAATATACTAAAGATACTATACATATCACTTCGACGATACAAGACCGACTCCACTCTAGATACATGTGGCGTTCTAGAGAAAGAATACAAATTTGATGCGTCTCGTATCTATGCCGAGATCACAACAGAGTGGAATAAGGACAAAGCTAGCTTAGATACCAACAACCGAATTAGAACAGTAGTGAACGCAGTGATAGACAGACACATGAATTTTAGATTTCTATGTTCTATGATCAGCTCTCTTCTACAGACCGGAAATGAGTATCTCTACGGTCTCATTACTGTATATGGAATCGGATCGCCTCAGGTATCTAAACAGATAGATGCGTTAAAGTACATCAAAGAACAGACCGCTATAATGGCCTCTAACCAGAGCATCCGATCTCTTCAAGCTTTGAATGAGACAAAGGCAGAGAAAATCGCTCGTGAGCTATTCCCCTATCTATTCAGCGAGACCGATAAAAGAGGTGTCTTCATTCGTTTCAATCGATTCTCCATATCTAAACTTGGAAAGAAATACAAGGATACTGTTCTTCTTCAGCTAGAGAAGGACATCGCGTATCAGACCGCGCTAGTAGACAATCGTTGTGATCACATCCCTCTTGTCCGCAAACTAAACGCTGCGTTTGATACAGATAAAGGGTCTGTTCTGTTGGAACTCAAACCATTGATCAACAAGGATGCAGATCAGTCTGACCACTTCATCAAGTGTAAGAAGTGTGGATACGATCTGATGTGTGAACACGAATTCCATCTATATTCTATGTTGGCCGATGTGCAATCGAACTCAGACAGTGGAGTTGATGAGTTCTATAGAGTGTACCAATCAATCATCAATCAATACAAACGCCTCAACAAGACATCTATAGATCTCGACCATAAAGACACTCTGTTTACATACAACTGTAAGTACTGCTCAAAGGAACTTGGTAAGTCGGATGATATCATTCAAGCAAGTGCTAACCCTCTAGGTCGCAACTATGAAGACGATCAATACACTCTGAAATCTATAATCGTGAACTGCACATCTGACATGCTTCGCAAGAACCTCAATATGATGGAGATCGGATTGCCACAGAAGGCAGTCATTGGTAGCGTGCTTGATATGGTTCTGTCCCCAGTCGAAGAGCTGGTCTCTAGTATAAACAAGAACAAAATTCTAACAAACAAAGACGATGTGGTGAAGTTCAATATCTATGTGTATGTCCTCGTAGCCATAGTGCATCTGTCCGCCAACATAGTCAAGGTATCGGGAAACAAGCCTGTCATCGTAGGAGGAGATGCACCTGCCAATCAAACCACATTCATTAAGTCCGAGTTTAAGAATGCATACAACGTGCTGAAATCGTTGCCGCTTTATAAGGAATCTGGAATGAATGACTTTAAGCTCAAGTCTGCTATTATTTCATACTACCGAGACGTGTCTAAGGGATACGGAATGGACATCAACGATCTACAGGCCTCTGAGCCTCGAGATGTGATTCTAGAGATCACCAGTGGTAGCATCTATCAATATGTGCGAGACTCGATCAAGTATCTAAGCAAAAACAAGAATCCGTCTTATGATGATGTAATGGGCATGACTAAGGCAGAGACCCTTGAGCTACTTGGCATTGGTAAGAAGACTAAGAAGGAGAAGGGGCCTACGAGTGCCTCTCACTCTACCTCAAACGTAAACATATACACTAACATTCCTAAGCTGTCTGCTAAGGATTCCAAAAACAAACATCATGTGTACGCCTCTAAGGCATACGACCAATTCCGCGAATACATCTCTTCTGGTACTGATCGAAGTAGCCAAGTGTCTCCTTCTATTCCGGATTTGGTATCATATGAAGAGACCCAGGACATAGACGCTGTGCTTAGTAAGACCCGACCCTCTATGTTCGTTCCGGTCGAGAACACCCGTGAAAGCGATTACAATCTATCAGTGCTCAACAAGATATACTGCGATAGTGGTATCCGGCATAAGTGGAGCTATGTGTTTATGGATAAGAAACAGAAGAGTGAGTTGGTTGTTTCAAAGAAGAACATCAAGACCATGATTGATCTGGATGCCTACCGATCAGGAGATCTTACTTATGTCGATAAGATGTGTGATGTGTGCGAAACCCGTTTATCATCTGTTGACAAGTCTACGAATGAATCTATCAATAGCAATGTTGAGGACTTGAACACGAAGGCGGCCTTCTTTGAGTACTACACATCTAACTGTCCCATCAAAGACAATCATATGTTTGAATCTGTAAAGGACACGCTTACGTGTTCCCAATGCGGCGCGACTAAGAAGGAACTGATAGATCACGACTCTGCCTTCTACAAGAAGTATCAATCTAAGTATCGTTCGTCTAAGTCAATTCGCGATAAGGAACTACAGACGAAGCTCACTAAGCTGTCCACTCTTACAACCGAGAAAGAGAACGATTCTATGCCTATCAAGAAACTGGATTACAGTATTATGGATTCCAAGATCAATGAGGCTATGAGCGTGATTACCAAGCAGTTCTCTATATCGGATTCTGCAATCTACTCATTGGGCGCCACCGATGGCATCGACTACCGAGTAGCCCTATCTGAATCTAAGTCTAAGATGTTCGAGGTGAGCGAGAGTCGGCTGTACAATCTTTACTCTTATAACAAGCTATTGGTTGATTTGTATGTCTATGTGAAGAACTGTAGTATCAGTGACAAACACTATGACTCAACCATTCGTGAATTCATCAAGGATACCGTGTTCGAGAAATCGAAGAAGGCGGCTGTCGAGTTCAAATCACTTCCATACAATCTGAATGATATCTGGTCTCTGGTCAACCAGCACGGCATGATGGACGGAAACAAAAAAACAAACAAACCGATTACATCTGATACGATTAAAGCACTGATCTTCATATTGGTATCGAACCTCCGATCCATACTGAATCTTAACAACCCACTGTTCACTGAGATGTCCCGCATCATTCTAAACAAGATCATTTATCAAGATCAGGTAAAGAGCAAGTGTGATATTGGAAGCCTCAAGAGCCGAAACGCATACAACGTAGAAGAGTTCGAGTTGAACCAAATTACAGTAGTTGATGAAGACAACGAGGAAGAAGGCGATGTGTTTAGTTATGGTCTAGATATTGATTCTGATTTGATGGGAGAAGGCGATGATGTGGAAGACATGGACGCCAAGATTGATTAGACAAAAAAAGAGATGAGCTTGTTTGTTGTCTTGCTCATCGTCTTGATTGTTTATTTGTTTTAGTTATCGTTGCTTACTGGGTGGCCATGAACGCCGAACGACGTTGCTGCATGTAGTTGTCAAGTCGATCCTGCTCTTCACATAGGCTACTCATTAGGTCTTCGATTGAGATATCACCTGATGTCTTTGGCTTGGTCTCTACCTCTGGTTCACTAACGGGCGTCGTGGTAGGAGCCGAGTATGCAACTGCTGATAGTGGCGTTGGTAGATCCGTACCATCGTTCACCTGCGCAGCCGATGTTGGAGGCACCCACATTGTGGTGGGCTGAGAGGTACCATTGTTCTTAGACTCATATGCCTTGTAGCAGTTGTTGTGTCGATCCCATCCTAGGAAGATCTTGTTCTCTAGGTTGAAGTACTTGAGTATGTCCTTGTAATCGCACCAGAGGATCATGTGTTCGTAATAGGCAAATCCAATGATATCATTCATGAAACGGACCTTGTTCGCCATGTACTTGTTGCGGTTGAACTTGTAAATGGTAAACGCCAGTACGTTGGTCTTCGAAGGGATGGCCTTGTTCAACTCATCAAGAAAGAACTTGATTGTCTCTTCGGACACCTTGCTGTTCACAACCAACTCGCTGTTGGCAATGGCGCTGTACGACTTGATAAGCTGCTTTGGGAGGCTCATAGTAATTACGATGATATTGTGGTAAAGGAGTGATTGGCTAGGACTTAGCTTGGTTGATATACTATTATATCTAGAAATATCAAGTCTATCGTAGTCTTAGAAATGCGATACAGATGCACATCTTATAGTATAACAGATTTAATAATAAACTAGGAGTATGTATATGACAAGAAACCCAGTCGGTTCTATCATTCCCCTCTAGAGTATCTATCTTTACACTAACCGTCATGTCGTCGACTCTTACTCATCTTGACCAGACCCAGAAGCACATGCTAGGGCTTGTCACCCAGTTGATGAGTTGGTACAATCTCTCACTTGATGATGTTAATCAAAGTGTATATGAGTATGAAACCATGTATGGGTTCCCTACTTATGCTCAGTGCGAGAGCGGATATGAGCCAGTACACACGTACGAAACCCTTAGTCATCTTGATACTCACAACGGGGATACTGAAGAGGCTGACCAGCAAGACGATGACTCTGATCAGTTATTCCAAAGCGAGTCCAGTGAGGACGTCGTCCTCATGGAAGACGATGGGTATCTAGATGAGACAGAGAGTCGAGACTCTATCTTTGTATGCGACGATGATGTAGAGACATCATTTGATCGTTTTAGAGAAGAGGAGACTAGAACGCTAATTGAGAGAAACCAATTGCAAGCCCTATCATCTCCAATTCCAATCGCTTACAAGAATAACAGACGCCGATCATGGGGATCTTACTCAGATGATCTTGATTGCGTTAGCTGCGTCCCGCCCCGCGAGACAGATGAGTTCTCACTTGTATCGTCTGAGTGTCGATCCGCGAAGAAGAGTACTAGTGCGCCGAAGAATACGACGATCATCTCTCCTAGTATCAAACCATCACCAAAACAGAAACATTCAATGAAGCCGTCTACGTGGATTTGCACTCGGCGTGATTTCCGCGACCGTCTTAACTCTGGCATTAAGATCTGTCCTGACTACAGTACGTGCAATAACGCGGCCTGTAAGAACTTCCACATTGAGGATCAGTTCATCTGTAAGCACGCGACGAATGATAACTACTGCCCAGAGGATGGATGTGATAAGATCGTGATCAAGAAGTGTAGAAAGGGAATGAAGTGTAAAGACAACACATGCTCATATCGCCATGTATAAATCAAAAAAAACACATATCGCGATTGACACATTCTCTTTTTTTGATTAAAATGTGTGATACTGACTGAGTGGTATTGATGATATCGCAGCATCGATCGCACTGAGCTCATTCTCTGTCCATTCGTCTTTGTGTAGATTGTCTTTAGTGTACTCCCTAACGCATTCATACTTGAGAAGGATATCAGCGATTCGTATATTGGAATTGTCCAATGCATCAACAATGAACACATCAGCTAACAGTCTACCATACTTATCGTAGTCATGGATCTCTACATACACAATCTGATCTAGAATCAGAGTCTTGATCACTTCGCGCAGTCGCTTGGCTACCTTACTCTCTAGCGTGGTACTAGCTTTGACCTCTGGTGAATCGATGTCTAGTATGCGGATTGAAAATGAATGACATGTTCCATTTACATCGAATGTGATGGTGATCGTGTCCGCATCGTAGACAGACATGACACGTGCGAATGTCTTCGTTCCTTTGAACGTAAACTTGGTTACATCTGAGATGTCAAGACATCTCAGTCTATCAATACATTCGTGTAGATTAGAGTCCATCTTACTAATCTTGATTGTATGTCTATATATCTATATACACAATGCACGACAATTTTAGTATTAGTGAGCTACTAGGCAACGAGCTAGTTGACTCAAATGGTTATCGATTCCCATCTGATCGATTGATTGGTAAGAGCACAGTTGCGCTATATTTCTCTAAGAATAAGTGTAAGTGGTGTAAGGAGTTTTTCCCAGTACTTGACTATGTATACAAAGAGATCAGTACCAGAGAGCCGAATCTTATGGAGGTAGTGTTTGTATCTTCTGATGCATCGCTTGATGAGTATCAGATCAGTGTATCTGGATACGATTGGCCATCCGTTCCATATGAGAGACGCGATATCAAGGAGATGCTCATTTCTAAGTTTGGCTTCAAGACCGTACCTCAATTGGTAATCTTAGATACTAGTACTGGCAAGGTAGTCGATGCCAAAGCACGTCGCACATTTGAGGGTCTTCAAGATGATATCGGTATGATTATTAATACGATTTCGCGTGCTGAGTTTTCTCTATAGACATTCTGGTCTACTGATGTATAGTGAATTCAGCGAAATAATTATTTTTTTGTAATATCTTTCAATATTCTAATATAAGCTGTAATTAGAGCAACAACATCAACATAACATCATGGCCGAAATTGCTGGTGGAGCGAAGAAGGTAGTCCGTAAGACGGCGGCGAAGAAACCGGCTGCTAAGCCCGCTGCTAAGAAGCCGGTAAAGAAGACCGTTAAGAAGACGGCTGCTAAGCCCGTTAAGAAGACCGTTAAGAAGACGGCGGCTAAGAAGTAAATATCACAGAAACAAACAATCATATAGTGCATCTTTTTTTGAAACTGGATAGAAGCATAGTGTGGCGGTACCAGTTCTTCGTCTAACGAGACCACGCAGCCCCAGAACAGATAACATAGAGAAACGCGCATACTATGCTTCTATCTATCTCACTCGATTGAGTTGGCAAGACAAATGAGCTTGGTTCAGATTTCCAAACCAAATCAAAATGAAAAAAAATCTGGCGACGGGTTCATTTTCATTTTTCCACGATTCTACAGAATCATATTCTGTTCAAAAAATAGACCAGCTTGTGGACATACGGTACGATGCACCTGCAACATCATTACTCTCATAAGCAACCAGTGTAGAGACATTTCAGAAATAACCAATAGACATGGTTTTTGGACATGCTATGTATATATGTATAAGAGGTACACATAGTGAAACTACTGTATATACAGTAGTTTCACATATACAGAGCGTTTAACGAATAGACCAATGTTAGTATACATAGTGGTATATACAGTATGTAAGAATGATATATGTCCATAGTTTTCGAAAATAACAGCGTGTAAATTAACATACCCCCCCCTCCTGTGTTTTCATATCTTACCAAGACATGAATATGGTTTTTTGAAACTGGATAGAAGCATAGTGTGGCGGTACCGGTTATCCTTCTAACGCTACTAGAAACAATATAGGAATACGAGAAGGCGAATCGCGGATACTATGGTGCTCATTGATGTGTAAGACAATATAGTATCTCTATTTTTTTGTTTGTTGCAATA
>JACCDZ010000492.1_pt1 | contig 10565 bp, 26 predicted proteins | sample 7449551 | NCBI WGS metagenome assembly JACCDZ01 (sample SAMN15323452, study PRJNA562643) | freshwater metagenome | isolation source: river surface water | place: USA:Blue River Watershed | collected 2017-08-18
ATAGATACACTACGTATTAGCGATCTTGGTGAGGATGATGATGCACAACCTAGTTACAATCAAGGCGGTGGTAGGCCTCAAAATCCTTCAGGTGGGATCTATAGTGGGTTGAAAAGAACCAGTACTGTAAGCACAACCACTGATCCGGAAACTGGAGAGATTATTGAAGTTGATCCTAAGCAAGGTGCAAGCGTTAAACCCTTGCAGAATAAGGCAGTAGGCGCTCCGTTGATCCGAAGCATGTTGAGTAACTTAAATCCTGAAAAGGATTAAAACCAAGCGTTAACTCTGTATTTGGCGGCCTTGTCTAAGGCTGCTCTCCACTGGTCCGGGCCTTCATCGCCAAATACACTTTCTAATGTTGCGGGAGCAACTTCCCATTTAAATTCGTCGTTCTCTCTAGGATCTAGCATTCTATCAAGACGACCGTCTTCCCACAACCAATAGCCCGCGCAGGCTCTGTAGAACTCAGGACCTTCGCCCCTAGCAATTGCGGCTAACACACTGATATCATTTGTAACACTGATTTCGTCACTCATTTTTACAGTGGTCATTCCTTTCCAGTCATTGCTGTGAACTACATGGATTTTATTTGTTGCTACATTACCACCGTACCATAACGGTGCGTTAACATCAAAGTCCATTCCTAAGTTTGATGCTACTGCTTGTAGATCAATATCTTCTAATGGATTATTAACCTGTAGTCCAATAGCAAGATTACCTGTGTGATTAACACAGAGTAATACGCTCTTAGAAAGTTCATCTCTGGGATTGTTAGGGTTTGCCACTAACAAATAGCCGGGGTATTTTTTCTTCGTCATACCTTTTTATTTACCGTATAAATATATGGTATGATTCAAAAAGAGTATGCTGCCCCTATAAACCATAACACAGTGTTAAATCCTGCGATATGGGACCACGATCGTCTAAAGCCAGAAGTTCGTGGTGCATTAATACGAATGGCTGAAGACTTTATTGACTTTGTAGATATACCATTTGATATTAAAGATATTATAATCACTGGGGGCAATGTTAACTTTACCTACACCAAAGACTCCGATATCGATCTGCATATTGTTGCAGACTTTGATACTGTAAAATGTGATAGAGAAGTTGCAGAACTGTTTGATACCAAACGCCTGCTATACAAGAGACAGCACAAATTAGAGATACACGGTATCCCTGTAGAATTATACATTGAAGATCACAGAATGCCGGGTGTTACCGCAGGTATGTTTAGTGTTGCACAAGATGAATGGCTTCGCCGCCCTAGTAAGGTTGTACCAAAATACGATCACGTAGAGTTAGACCGTCAGGTAGCACTTTGGACAAAAATCCTACAACGTGCTATGATGACAGGGGATTTACAAGTCTGTAGAAAGGCGTTAAAATTATTACGAATATATCGTAAAAAAGGTCTGGCTACAAGAGCAGGTGAATTTAGTATACCTAACCTAGTCTACAAGAGTCTACGCAACGATCAAGTAATTGACAGCATGGCTCGTCTAATAGACAGACTGCACGATCAAGAACTAAGCATAACCTAAATGAAAAACAAACCTACACTTTACCTAGACATGGACGGTGTTCTAGCAGATTTCAACACCGCCGCTCAAGCCCTAATAAAGGCCACTAATGCAGATGCAGAAAAGGCCGCAGAAAACGGACGTTGGCCCGAAAAGGATTGGGAATTAATTTCTAGTCAGTCTAATTTTTATCGCATCTTACCTAAGATGCCTTTGGCAGACGAACTGGTAGAATTGGCCGTTAGATTTAGAGAGAATCTAGACTATGACGTTAAGATTCTAACTGCAATTCCAAAAGACAACGACATGCCCGATGCGTTCCATGATAAGGTTGACTGGATCAACGAACACTACGGGCAGTATGGATTCCGTGTACACTTTGGTCCCTACAGCAAGGACAAGGCCAGTCACTGCACAGGCGCAGATGATATCCTTGTAGACGACCGCACATCAAACTGTAACGAATGGCGCAGTGCTGGTGGTACCGCTGTACAGGTTAAAACAGGTGAATATCGCCAGGCCCTAATTGAGCTAGAAAAGATCTTTCACGAGCTCATGTTAGTCTCTATGATTTAATAACTGTAGCGTAGAATTACAACGCCGTCGCCGCCCCAGCCGCCTGCAAAGTTACCGTTGCCACCACCTGCTCCGCCGTTACCTGTTCCGTCAGTGCCCGGCGTTCCTATCTGTGACTGACTGGTTACAGGACCGCCTTGGCCGAATTGGTAATTTGTGCCCGTGATGTCGCTGAGAACTCCGTTAGTTGTGCCCGGGTTAGCACCTGCAGATATTTGTCCACCGAGACCACCGTTGACAGTAAACCCAAACGCACTAGTTACTCCTCCAGTCTTGCCGTTGGGTTCGATATTATTATATCCGGCACCGCCGCCTTGTCCTATATTGATAGTATAGGTTCCGGGCTGTAGGACTGTAGAAGTTGAAAGACCAAAACCGCCATCACCGCCCTTGCCGGGACCGGAAAATCCTGGGCCGCTGTAATAGCCCACGCTGCCTCCGCCTCCACCACCGACTAGTACCAGTTCTACTGTCTGTGCGTAGTTTACCTGCAGGGTACCTGTTGATGTAAAGGTGTGTATTTTGTAATCAGTAGAGCCTACAGTTAGCAGAGATAATGTGCCGCCTTCTACCGGCGGCGTTGCTCCAATAATTGTAATATTTCCCGAGATTGTGATGCCGTTAAGTTCCATAGCATGATATTTATCCGGGGTAATTAACCCCAGCGTAGAAGAAACAGAGTAGTGTCCTGCTCTCGGGCAAAACTAACGGCACAGATGTTGTTTTGATGCAGACTCCATGTGCTCCATACCCAGCGTACATAGTGCGGACCCACACTGGTCTCTAACCAGGATTCTACAGTGTGTATGCTTTCTATCCAGTCAAACTGCCCTTTGTATTCTACCAAAGGCCAAGGAACTGCCGCTGTATAGGGCAGAGTCCATGGGTGATCACAGAGTGCAATCATGTAAATATTTAATAAATATTAGACACAATTGGAGTGATCATCACTATGAGCAACTATACACTACGAATTTTTACCAACGGAGATGGGCAGTACCAAGACGCCGATTTCCTAACTCTTGACGAGCTTTACAACAGCGTATTTGAAAATTGGGACGCAGAGGCTATCAATCCTCTAGTGGTCAAAGCGGGTATTACACTACAGAGCGGTTATGCGGTCTACGATAACGCTACTGGACTCTGTATCAACAGCATCAATGCTGCTCAGGTAGGTCTAGATAAGACTGTGCCCTTCCAGCAGTTTGGTCCTGCTAGACAGTAACCACAATCGATCACTGACCAGTTAGATCAAGCCCCTCTACGGGGCTTTTCTTTTTGTGATAATAGATTGTCGCTGGGCCAAGCACCCGCTAGATCGATCATATACTGGCAGCAGTTATCGCGTTCAGGGCAGGGCTGACTCTTGCTGACAATTTGCCCTTCTAGAAGCCTGCAGACTTCGGGGCGTAGTGTGTCTGGAACTGGGCAGAACTCATCAACCATAGATCTGAGTCTCCGGGTATTCAATCCAGCAGTAGTATTCTAACATTAGGTCGTCAAATAAGTAATTCATAGTCCACTATTTACAAAAACTTTCTAATATGCAAGATAAAAAGCGGCCCGTGGCCATAACAGTCAGCACTAACTACAGCGATATACTGCCCTACACACTGACGCAGAATGCAGGCTACTTTGATCACTGGTATATAGTAACTGCACCCGATGACCGTCTAACACATCAGGTTCTAGCAGAGTTTAACAGCCCAAACATCACACGCATAGACTACAATTTCCGTAGCACACTGACAGATCACCTGGGAAATACCACATACAGGCACTTCGACAAAGGTGGTGCTATACGCCTAGCACAAGAGTCTGCTTACCGAGAGTGGCCTAACCATTGGTACCTAGTACTGGACACGGACATTCTAATACGCAGTCATCGTGATCTCATGACTAATCACCTCTGCGAAGAATGGATCTGGGGCCCGCAATGCCGCTTAGACTATCCCACACTCTCTGCCTATAAACAACAACGGGCACAGCCCTACTTTCACAATACGCCCAGAGTAATAGGCTTTTTCCAATTGTACAAAAAGCATCGCTACTACCAGCACAGTATGGATACAAACTTATGTGATGACGAATTTACGAACTTATGGAACACCAATGAACAGCACTACCTACCCATAACTGTGGATCATTTAGGCGCTTGGGGACCCAATACACTAAACACTCACAGAGGCCGTATTTTGGGCAACGGGTTTGGGGAGTAGAGGGCCAGAGACGGCGAAGCCGCCAGCGGTAAAAATTTTTTACACAGTATAAACACCCAACTTAATTAAGTCAGGTAGGATCCTATCTAAAGCCCACCCCCGCAGTGTTTCCGGCCCAGGGTGATAAGCACCTGTTAAGCCTAGATCCCTACCTTGATCAATAACACAGCCCCAAGAGCCAATACGTCCCCACGATTCGGGTCCATAGTTATAAGCATAGTATTGTAGTACTGGACAGTCCCACAATAACTCCACGTTTAGAGCTAGTAGTTCCAACATAGCCCTAGTGTGAGTCTCATTTACTATCCAGTTAGCAGCCATAGGATTTAGGTGTGCATTCCAAGGTCCCCAATTGCGTACTGACCCGTTACCCGTAAACTCACTTAGACGACTCTGTCCGGGCCACAGGTATACCACAGCCCTGGGTCTTACACCCTGACTGTAGAGTAACGTAGTATTAGCCCACTGAAATAGATCGTCCGTAGCACCCTGTCCTAGATTAACTACTGGTAAGCCCGTAGCACTAGCAAGTTGATGACTCATAGTTTCCGTATCGTCTACTCCTGGAGCAAACTGGTAACTACAGCCAAACATTAGAATACTGTTAGCCCAATCTATACGATCCCACTCTGGACAACGGTAGCCTTGACTGTTTACTGTATAGCGAACTGGGCGATCACGCCACGGCCACTCTTTGGGCTGAACTCTTAAGTTGTGCTCATATAGTTCACGACTGTCCGTACCGTAGAAGTAGGGTGGTTCATGCTCCAATCCGTGCCAGTGGCTAGTTAATAACTGTATACTCATAGTAGAGTATATTTACGGACCGGGGCTTATATAGGGTAAAAAATCTAGCAAAAAAAATTTTTAGAGTGGGGATAGTGTGGAGAGGGGATGTTTTTACAGGGCCCGGTCTATATATAGGGCAAAAAATTGCTCAAAAATATAAGAAGGTTTTGGAGATCTCAACCGACCGGTTTTTACTCTAACACCAACATTTTACGGCATGCTGCTATGCTACTTTAGTATTACTTTTGCAGAGACACCTGACCACCCCGGCCAGGTGCCTCCACCCTTCACTCCAGTTCGACCTCTGCGTCCCAGCGTTCGTCAGCAGGGTCATAGCCTTCTTCAATGAGCTCCTGCACAGCGGCGTTGAACTCTGACTCCAGATCCCAGACTGTGTTGGCTACACGGATATCCTTCTTACGCTTGGCTCGTGCTGTGCCCTTTTGGTAGATCCTAGCGTAGTGTTCTGCACAGTAACTAGACCCTTCTAGAGCTGTATGTGAGCAGAGTTCGCCCTCGCCAATCCACTGACACTTAGTTGCTGTTACTGTTGTTGTCATTGATGCTCTCCTTAGCCTTACGCACACGCTCTATCTCTGCACGGAGCTCACGCTCTACGGCTTCTATTGTTTCCCTACGCACTATCCACTCTAGGGCTATGAACAGAGCCAGCACACACCAAAAGGCCCAGTGTGCGGCTCCTACTTCGGCTGCATCGAGCACTAGGCCCAACACAGCGTAAAGGACCAGTTTCTGTAGCATATTAGCCCCTACGCATACAGGTAGTCTGTGCCATGGCCATCCAGCTCTTGGGGAAAGCCTTACGCAGATCGCTGATCTTGAGCACCATACGCAGACTGAGCTCACGGAGCTTATCCTTGTTCTTAGAGATAAAGTCCAGGACTTCCTGCACTACAACGGGCTCAAACTCGTAGCGGTCCAGCATGCCACGTTGGACAATGTTGTTGATCCACAGCATCTTTTCACGCTGGGTATCCATTTCCAAGTCCATGTAGTGGCAACGGCTTTCCAGAGCGTCCAAGTGGCTACGCAGTTTCTTAGAGCGAACGTGCTCGAACTTGATGTTGGTGATAAAGATAGCGGCACCCTTGAACTCAAAGCGGTCCGGAATACCTTCACTGCGAAGGATGCGGCTGTCCGTGTTCCACGAGATGAAACGGCGGTTGCTGGAATCCAAAGCACCCTTGAGAATGTTCAGGCTCAGTTCGTCCTGCAGGATGTCGTCACAGTCGTCAAAGACCAGAACGTGTTTAGCGTCACTGAACTCGTAGAGCTTACTGTAGAGGCCGATGGAGCTCATGGCACCCTTGACCACTTCATACTTAGGCTTGCGCTCGCCCAGAGTATCAAACAGGCCGTCCTTTTGCAGTACTGCCTCAACGTTGTGGCTCTTGCCCACACCAGGAGGGCCACTGACGATCATAGCACGGACGTCGCCTGCTTTGACAGCCTTGGTCATCTCAGTGAGGATGTCAAAACGCTCATTGAGTCGTTCCAGGATGCTAGCATCAGTCTCTTTCTGAACAGCGGCTTCGCGAGCGGCAATAGCCTCAGTGTCCAGCTCAATGACATTGGAAGTAACGGTGCCTTTGGAAGGCTTACGGGCGGCGGAAGTACGAGCCATTTTGTGTCCTTTGTTGCGTTAAAAAATGTATTATACTACCAAAGGGCGCTGTTGTCAACGCCCTTCAGTAGGCTAATTAGTCCAAACGGCTACCGGCGTAGCAGGACTCCAAGCCCAACTTGTCACGCAGGACCTGTGCATAAGCCTCGGCACCTGCTTCCAGGATGCCCACAGATTGGACAGCGGCCTTGCTGGGGTTCCACAGTTGGAGAGCGCCGGTGTAGCTCTTAGAGAAGCCAGCGGCTTGCAGTGCCTTACCCAGTTTACTGTTAGAACGGACCTTGTAGACGTTGACCCAGGCAAAGCCACAGGCGTCACGGTCGCCATACTTCTGCAGGGCTTCTTTAGCGGCAGTACGGGCTTGGATGCCGGCTTCGTTGAGTGCGTCTTGGACGGCCTGCAGGTTGAAGTCTTTTGCGTTCATCTAGTGCTCCTTAGTGCGTTGTTGATGTGTGTATTATACGGTAAAACCAAAACCCTGTCAAGCCGTAGGGTTATTCCTTCTTTGTGGTTGTGTGGCTTTTAAACAACAGGCCGCAAAGGAACAGTAGACCCCAGGCTTGGAACCATGTGATCTCAGGAAGGCCGAAGATCGTGGGCATGAGCCAGTCCCAAAGGAGCATGACGGGCAAGCTCATTAGGGCGGCTACAAAGATCAGGATGCCTGCGCCGAGGACAATCGCTCCGATGATGTTGGTCATTACTTTACCTTGTTGATGAGTTGTTCAGCGGCGTCCATTGACCCCAGACCATCGTAGCACTGTTCCACAGCGGCTAGGATCATGAGTTCAACGATGGCCTTGGCTTCGTCCTGCAGGTCCACAGTAGGCAGGCTACGGATGAATGCGTTGATACCCTTGCGATCCTCGAAGGACCAGATGATGTCTGCCAGGACTCGTTGACGAGCATTCAGACCGTCAATAGTGATTTCAATCATTGCTTACTCCTCGTTGATCAGGCTAATGCCAAACAGACCCATACCAAAGGCAACCACTGCGGCACCAGCAAGGTTGGCCCACTCTTTGAATCCTGCTTCGGGCGGCAGGTTCTCAACTCCACCTGCGATGAACATGAAACTGATCAGGCTCAGGAGCACTGCCACAGCGCCAATGTTCTTCATCTTTTGTGCGAAAGTCTTTTCCATCTTAGTTCCTTAGTGCGTTGTTGATGTATGTATTATATGACCTTTTGGATAACCCGTCAACCAGAAAGGTTATAGCATAGCCAACCAAGTCAGGAGGTAGGCACCCATAAGGAAGAATGCCTGGGCGATGCCCGTCCAGAACAGAAGCCAAATCAATGTGCAGGCGCCAATGAACTTGAGCATAGGATCTCCTTTTAGCGGCAGACTTGGCCGTAGAACTGACCTTGCTGGGTGTAGACCGGAAAGCAACCGTTGGGCGCAGGATAGGTTGGGCTATACTGCGGCAGGGTACGAACTTCGGGTTGATAGATAGGAGCAGGCAGAGTCTGCGTCTGTTGATAGATGACCTGCGGCTGTTGTTGATATACAACACGAGGTTGATTGCTGATGTGCTGGTACAGGAGCACGCCTGCGACCCCAGCCAGGGCGCCTTGTTCACGAGGGCCCCAAGCATGGGCAGAACCAACGGCGCTCAGGGCAATCAAACCTGCTACAACGATCTTCTTCATCACAGACTCCTTTTTGCTGTCTATGTGTGTATTATACAACCTTTTTACCAAACGGTCAACCGAGTGGTGCAAAGGTTCTGCCCTTTAGATCCAGGGTGTAGGGCGTCTTGAACCGGAACAGTTCTTTGGTTCCTGCTCGGACATAGCCCATGCATTTGGCAGTCCTGAGCTTGGGCACTTCAAGGAACACATAGACGTGGTTGGGTGCAGAGTCCTCGTCCCACTTGGTGGTCTCTTGGTAGATGTAGTATTTCTTGCTCATGACTGTATTATACGATCAATCGATCTGGACGTCAACCAAGCGACCATCCCTGAAGATGTAGTATTCGTTGATGTAGCCGTAGTAGGCCCAGATGCAGTCGTTGCCCTCTGTAAGGGTATAGTGCTCCACGCCCTTGCGCTTGAGTTCCTCTACTACGATCATGACTTCCAGAGGATTGAGTCTTGGGTGAATGCTGATCATGCTCGCTCCAACTTTCTCATCAGTTCGTTGTTCAAGAAGTCCATTTCAGTCCGCTCCACATAGAAGTCGGTAGTCGGATCGTAGTAGGATCCTTCCTTGGGATCGTAGTACAGAATGCGACCGGAGAAGTTGAATGGGCCTTCGAGTCCCTTGCGTGGGCCGTATTTGTCACGCATCCTGTCTCCGGTGTCTAGTACTCGATATCCCATAGCCTGCTCCTTGTTACGATGTCTGTATTATAGCAAGGTTTTACCGACTTGTCAAGCCATTTCTTTGAATACTTTGTAGCCCGTGCCTTGTAGCACCCGGATGGCTTCTTTGATCTTTTGGGCTTTGGCTTCGTAGTAGTCCAGCATCTCTTTAGCGGCCTTGATGGTGTGATCATCGTAGGTATCGTTGAAGAAATTGTGGGTATAGAGGTAGCAGGTCTTTCCGTCCTCATCGCGGCCCATCTGGATAGTGCCGATGCCCTTGTAGTTCTGAATTTCACCGTGTTTCATAGTTGCTCCCTTTTGTGTAGTGTGTATGTATTATATCAGATCCCGCCCTGCCTGTCAACCCCTTCCCAGGATTTGGCTGTGGCTTGTTTGCAACACTCTTGCACATCGTTCAGGATGGCGTAGAGTTCATCAAGGTTGATCTCCAGCCATTGCTTGATGATGTAGTAGCCTTCCTTGTCGCTTTCGCGGAGCCCTGCCAGCATGGCCTCTTTGCCTTTGATCGTGTTGATCAGGTTGTCGCGTACGGTGTAGATATTCATGATTAGGCCTTACGGATTTTGAACAGTTGGAACTCGAAGGTGAACAGTGTCACAGCAAAGCCCGTTGCCAGGGGGTTTGTGGGCTTTCGGAAGTAGACAATCTTGTCGTTGCGAACAACATCAAAACCCCAACCGATGGCATCTAGAGCGAACGAACAGGCAACCAAGGGCAGGATCACAATCCAGAACCAACTAGCAACGAATACAGTCTGTGCGTCATTGTGGGGTGCGCGGATTGCGGCGATTGCTTGGATGACGAAAGCGATTGCGATGTAGCCGATTGCGTATTCCATTTCCAACTCCTGTTTGTTGCTGTCTATGTATGTATTATACGATCGTTTGGATAACCCGTCAACCAAAAGGGTTATTCTGCTTCGTAGTCGTAGCTCTTGATCCCATAGTGGCCACGGCAGGATTCATCGTAGGGCTGGATGATAGTGTAGGCCTTTTCACGCAGGCTCAACTTCCACTTCATGTAGGCAAAGGAGTGCGCCTGGCCCAGATTGTCGCTTTCGAACAGGCACTTGCTCTCATCGTAGTCGAACATGTCTGCTTCAACTTCGTAGACACGATACAGGCTCTTGGGGATCTGGGTATTTGCCATCATTCGTCCACCAGGATCTTGTCGCCACGCAGGACCCAGACAAAGGCCATGAACACGGCACTCAGCCAGTCCGCCTGCACTTGACGCATCATACGATAGCCTTCCATGAAACCAATCTCTCTGTACATATCTGCTCCTTGTTGCGATATATGTATTATACGGTCTCTTTGGCAGTTTGGACAACCGAATTGTCGATCAATGTGCCACCGTATGCTTTTTGCCACACTTCTGCGGTCGCCAGTAGGAAGAACTGATAGATCTTGCCCTTGGGTGTGATCAGTGTATATTGCATCAACGATCCTTCAAACGTTTGAACGCGGCCATCATCTC
>JACCDZ010110916.1_pt1 | contig 10563 bp, 7 predicted proteins | sample 7449551 | NCBI WGS metagenome assembly JACCDZ01 (sample SAMN15323452, study PRJNA562643) | freshwater metagenome | isolation source: river surface water | place: USA:Blue River Watershed | collected 2017-08-18
ACCACTGACTTGCGTTTAAACGAGCCACGTTATGCTGCTCTTCCAAACATCATGAAAGCGCGTAAAAAACCGCTGGATACGAAGTCTCCTGCTGATTTTGGTGTTTCTACAACAACTAAACTTAAAACAGTTAAAGTTGAAGCGCCTGCTGAACGTAAAGCTGGCGTACAAGTGAAGTCTGTAGACGAACTTGTAGAAAAACTAAAAAATGAAGCGAAAGTGATCTAATACAGAAGGATAAAATCATGAGTATTTTAGTTATCGCTGAGCACGACAACAAAGCACTAAATGGTGCAACTTTAAACGTTGTTGCTGCAGCTCAAAAAATCGGTGGTGATATCACTGTATTAGTTGCTGGTTCTGGCGCTCAAGCTGTTGCTGATGCTGCTGCAAAAGTTGCGGGTGTAAGCAAAGTATTACTTGCTGACAACGCAGTTTACGCAAACCAATTGGCTGAAAATGTTGCAGCTTTGGTTGCAGATATTGCTAAAGGTGGTTTCAAACACGTATTGGCTGCATCAACTACAACGGGTAAGAATATTCTTCCACGTGTGGCTGCACTTCTTGATGTCAGCATGATTACAGACATCATTGCTGTTGAATCTGCAAATACGTTCAAGCGTCCAATCTATGCAGGTAACGCGATTGCAACAGTTCAGTCTGATGAAGCAATCATTGTTGGTACTGTACGTGGTACAGCATTTGACCCTGTCGCTGCTGAAGGTGGTTCTGCTGCGGTTGAAGCTGTAAGCGAAGCAAAAGATGCGGGTATCTCTAAGTTTGTTGCTGAAGAGATCGTGAAATCTGAACGCCCAGAATTAACTGCTGCGCGTATCGTGGTTTCAGGTGGTCGTGGTGTGGGTTCAGGTGAGAACTACCATACTGTTCTTGATCCATTAGCTGACAAATTGGGCGCTGCTCAAGGTGCATCACGTGCTGCGGTTGACGCTGGTTTCGTTCCAAACGACATGCAAGTCGGTCAAACAGGTAAAATTGTTGCGCCTGATCTGTATATCGCTGTAGGTATCTCTGGTGCGATCCAGCACTTGGCAGGTATGAAAGACTCTAAAGTGATCGTTGCGATCAACAAAGACGAAGAAGCACCTATCAATGCAGTAGCAGATTACTGGTTAGTAGGTGATTTGAATACCGTTGTTCCAGAGTTAGTATCTAAAATCTAATTCCTGACAACGTTTCAAAAAAACGCTTTTGTGCAAGCAGTTTAAGCAATGCTTAACTGCTATGTGCAGGAGCGTTTTTTTATGTGCGTAAATCAATCTCAATATTATAAAAAATCAAAATCACTCGATATTTATTTTGTTATTTTAAGTCCTTGTATTTTGCAAATAATAATGAAAATTTAAGCATTTCTTTAGATGAGTGTGCATCTGAATATTCAGATTTATGATACTATTTGCCATCCATTTTTAAGCTTAACTTACATAAAACTTTTTTTGTTAAGTTGGGAGTTGTAATCTTGCTGATTGATACTCGCGTATCTTGGTCTGTTCTGATCCTTGCTGTTCTGTGTCTAATTTTTCCATTTTTAGCTGATCTACAGTTCCCACTTTTAGAAGGTGCTGTTGTACGTGGTGTGGAAAATATTCAAGCGCTACTTTTGTTGATATTTGCTGTATTTAGCTATTTTTACATGCAGCCAATGCGTCTTCCTGAGGGTAAAAAGTATTTTTGGATCTGGGCTGTACTGTGGTGGTTGCTTCTATTTGGGCGTAGCACCAGTTGGGGGAGAGACTATTTTCCCGAAGTCCCAAAAGTATATTTTCGTGGCATCTCGGTGGTTTTGATTGGTTCAGTCGTATTTATGTTGTTGGTTAAACCATTGCGCCATGAGATTGCGATAAAAATGAAGAGCATGACGATCCCTGCTTGGGCAATGCTGCTCACGGTGTTGGGATTGATTATTTCTGACGGTATTGAACACAGTCGCATTTATGGTGGAATTTTCTTACATCAAATTGCCTATAAAGACCTTATGGAGGAGCTGCATGAGTTTCCTTTAATACTGGGTTTGTTTATGGTGGCATTTCACATTATGCAGCGCGATAAGCAGGACATTGATCATTAAGTCCAAAGATAGGCGAGACATGACTTAAAGCTCTCAAAAATGAGGGCTTTTTTGCATTTTATGCAACGCTGATAGGGAATGTGATGGAGCTGTAAATGTACATCCTATACATGTGTAAAAAATAACCCCTAAATTAAAGAAAATTAACGAGATTAACTGTGGTGACGTGACACAAAAATCAGAGTGTTTATGCTATAATTTACGGCTATATTTCAGTTTTTAGTTCAGTATTTTGAACTAATAATTTTGCAAGTTTTACGACATATAAATGCAAGCGGTTTTACGTTTGTAGAATAAGGAGTATGCATGAGCGTATCGGAAATCAGACCGATTGCGATTGAGGATGAACTCAAGAACTCGTATCTTGACTATGCAATGAGCGTGATTGTTTCTCGTGCTTTGCCAGATGTTCGAGATGGTCTAAAACCTGTTCATCGTCGTGTGCTTTATGCAATGCACGAATTGGGTAATGACTACAACAAAGCTTATAAAAAGTCTGCCCGCGTGGTTGGTGATGTGATCGGTAAATATCACCCACACGGTGATTTTGCTGTTTATGAAACCATTGTTCGTATGGCTCAAGACTTTAGCTTGCGTTATCAATTGGTTGATGGTCAGGGGAACTTTGGTTCGGTCGATGGCGATAGCGCAGCTGCGATGCGTTATACCGAAGTTCGTATGCGTAAGTTAACTCATGAAATTCTTGCCGATCTTGAAAAAGATACGGTGGATTGGGAAGACAACTACGACGGCTCTGAACGTATTCCGCAAGTGATGCCAACGCGTATTCCTAACTTACTGATTAACGGTACTACAGGTATTGCTGTGGGTATGGCGACCAATATGGCGCCGCACAACATGACTGAAGTAGTGAACGCTTGTTTGGCCTATGCTGAAAACCCAAATATTTCAATTGAAGGATTGATGGAATATATTTCGGGTCCAGACTTTCCTACTGGTGGCATTATTTACGGTAAAGCGGGCATTGTTGATGCTTACCGTACGGGTAAAGGTCGTTTGCATATTCGTGGTAAATACCACTTTGAAGAAGACCAAAAAACAGGTCGTACCACGATCGTTTTCACAGAAATTCCATATCAAGTCAACAAAGCAAGAACGATTGAACGTATCGCTGAGTTGGTGAAAGAGAAAAAACTGGAAGGTATTTCTGAGCTACGTGACGAATCTGACAAAGACGGGATGCGTATTGCCATTGACTTAAAGCGTGGTGAAAACGCTGAAGTTGTGGTGAATAACTTATTCCAAAATACACAGTTGGAAAACTCATTCAGCATTAACATGGTGTGCTTAGACAACGGCCAGCCAAAGTTAATGAACTTGAAAGACATTGTTGCGGCATTTATTCGTCACCGCCAAGAAGTGGTGACGCGTCGTACCATGTTTGAGTTGCGCAAAGCACGTGAACGTGGCCATATTTTAGAAGGTTTGACGGTAGCATTAGCAAATATTGATGCGATCATTGAAACCATTAAAACTTCTGCAAACCCAGCTGAGGCGCGTGAGCGTTTACAAGCAGGTGAGTGGGCAGCTGGGAATGTAATTGCACTGCTTGAAAAAGCAGGTTCTGTTTCTGTACGTCCAGACGAAATTGAAGGTGAAGATCCAAGCCGTCCGTTTGGTTTAGATGGTCAGATATATCGTTTATCACCTGCGCAAGTTGGTGCGATTCTTGAACTTCGTTTGCACCGTTTAACGGGTCTTGAACAAGACAAGTTACAAGCTGAATATACTGAAATTTTAGGTCAAATTGCTGAACTCACAGCGATTTTAAATGACTTCAATTTATTGATGGCAGTGATTAAAGAAGAATTAGCTTTAATTTTGCAACAATACGGTGATGCTCGTCGTACCGCAATTGTTGAGTCTCGTATTGACTTCTCGCGTGAAGATTTAATTCCTGAAGAGCAAGTGGTACTGACTGTTTCAAAAACAGGTTATGCGAAAACTCAACCACTTTCAGACTATGCTGCGCAGCGTCGTGGTGGCCGTGGTAAATCTGCAACATCGATGAAAGAAGATGACTACATCCAGCATCTGATTGTGACCTCTAACCATGCCACAGTGTTGTGCTTTACCAATGTTGGTAAAGTCTATCGCCTGAGAGTGTTTGAAGTGCCTCAAGCATCGCGTGGTTCAAAAGGTCGCCCAATGGTGAACTTATTGCCACTGGATGCCGATGAGACAATCACAGCAATTCTTCCTGTGATTGATGCGCCGAAGAAATTTAAAGAACGCTTAGCTGAGTTCAAAAACTTTGTGCGTAGCAATGTCGCGACATTACGTGAAAATAGTATTATCGACGCGCATTATGAAGCATTAAAAGCTTCATTCGATGAGTTGGCTGAAGATGCTGATGAACTTTCTGATGCATTACGTAAGCAATTGAAAGAGTTGGGTGTTGAGCTTTCAGCAACTGATTTAGACAATGAAACAGTTGTTGAATTTGCTGATCTTGCAGAGAAAATGCGTAAGAACTTCTTTGTATTTATGGCAACTGCATCTGGTACAGTCAAGCGTGTTGAATTAGAACAATTTAGTAATGTTCGTTCAAACGGCTTACGTGCAATTGAGCTAAAAGAAGAAGATACTTTGATTGGTGTTGCAATCACCGATGGCGAACAGCAAATCATGTTGTTCTCAAATGAAGGTAAAGCAATTCGCTTCTCTGAAACTGATGCACGTGTGATGGGACGTACTGCAAAAGGGGTACGTGGTATGCGCGTCACTTTAGCTGCGGCTCAGGCCGAAGATGATGTTGAAACTGACACAGATTCAGATGATGAAGAATCTTCTGATTTAAATGTGGCGAGCCGTATTGTTTCATTAGTTGTTGTACCTGAAACTGGCGAAGTACTGTGTGCTTCTGCAAATGGTTATGGTAAACGTACGCCAGTTGATGACTTCCCAACCAAGAAACGTGGTGGTAAAGGTGTTATTGCCATCAAAACATCTGAACGTAACGGTGAGTTGGTCGGTGCGGTTGCAATTGATGAATCTAAAGAGTTGATGTTGATTTCTGATGGCGGTACTTTAGTTCGTACTCGTGCCTCTGAAGTTGCTAGAACGGGTCGTAATGCACAAGGTGTACGTCTGATTCGTTTAGGTAATGAAGAAATCTTGGTCGGTGTCGTTGCTGTTGAAGCAGTTGAAGTCGAAGATGATATTTTAGATGCTTCTATTGAAACAACTGAAGAAACTGTGGTTGACGAAGTAAATGTAGATGCATCTGAAAATACAACAGATACCAATACATCGAACGAAGACTAACTGAATGAAAAAGAAAAGGGCGCTTCGGCGTCCTTTTTCATATTGGCGATGACCTAGTGGTGGATAAGATTTTATGAAAGCAAAATTACTGGTTTTGAGTTGTGCGTTGGCTTTAACAGCGTGTGATAAATTGGGACAACAGGCATTGGATTCGATCCCAAATCCGAGTCCTGCTCAAGGGAAAGCAGCTCAGCAAGCTTATCAAGCCTTTACTCAGGGCGATTTTCCGCAGCTATATACTTATTTTGAGCCAGAGTTACAGCGTAAATTTAAAACTCATGAAAAAGACATGCGCAAATTTGCAAAATCGATTCCTAAACAAGCCATAACGACTCAAAAAATTGTATCGAAACACATTGAAAAGTCGACGGAAAAACCAAGTTTGTATGCAGTTACCTATGAGTATGCTTATAGCAATAAAAACCTAGTTCAATACGATGTTGGTTTTGATAAAGCCGGCGGAAGCACAAAAATTCGTAGCTTTGATGTCAAACTTTATGGGGCTTCAACGGATTAAATGGGTAGGATTGCTATCAATACGTTCTAAAATTTAGCGATGCTTGAGACGCCAATAAGCAAATGCTGCGCAAGCTATACCAAACACAAAGAGATAGAGTAGTTTCGGTAGAATAAGTGCAGTTGGTACACCCATTTGGTTCAGTTGAATAAACATTTGAATCCCTTGGGTCGATGGCAAAACATTGCCCAAGTATTGCAGCCAAGCGGGCATTGCGGCGTGTGGCCATGCTGTTCCTGAAAGTAGAAATAGCGGAATAGAGGTAAATACAATGACATGTCCTGCACGCTCAGGCATATCGAAAAATGTTGAAATCAACATGCCTAAAGCCACGATACAGCCTATAAAAATCGGCACGGCCAGTAACATGCCACTAAAATTTCCCCCATGTGGGTAGTCATTTAACCAATAAATAAAGCCAAATAAATATAAACAACCGAGCATACCAATGGTCAGAATGGTGCAAAAAATCGCAAAAAATTCCGTCGTCGTTGGTCGCCATTTCTGTTCGCGGTATCCGGCCAATAACATCCCTAAACCGAGCACGATGGTTTGATGAATAATCAGCGGAGCAATGGCGGGGAAAATATAACTGCCATAACCCGACATGGTGTTAAAAAGCGGCGTTTGATGAATGGAAATAGCTGGAGAAAAGTGCGAAATATTGCCAAATTTTTCCACGTGCTCGCGTACAGCATTTTCAATTGAGGTAGCGAGACCTAGTCCAATTTGCTTAGTTTTTAAAAAGTTTGCCGCGCTGAGATAGAGCCCAATCCCACCGACTTCGCCATGCCGAAGACTATTGGAAAGATTTTCGGGTAAGAGCAAAATACCATCGGCTTGCTGTTGTTTAATCATATTTTCAGCATCGAGGAAATTGCCCGTCACAGCTTTCACTTCAACATTTGGACTGAGCGAAACTTGCTGAATGATGTTATTGGTCACGATACTTTGTTCTTCATCCACAATTACAATCGGCAAAGCTTCTGCTTGCTGTGCTTTGTAGGCAGTCGGATAGAAAACACTATAGAAAATCACCGAGAGGATGAGCGTGGTTAAAATCGACTGATTGGCGATAATGTCTTTAAATGTTTTGAGGTAATAGTACAAAAATGACTTCATGATACTGCTCCTTTGCTTCGTTTTTTGAGCAGCAGGACAGAGGTTACAGTGTAAAAGACCACATAGAGGAGAAGTATGAGTAAAGGCAACAGCGATGAACTGATTGGGCTACCAATGACCCATTGTTCGGTTTGTAGTTTGGCATAAGGTGTGTAAGGGATAATATTGGCCCAAAATTTGGTAAACAGTGGTGCGTTATTTAAGGGGAGCGTCACTCCTGCAAAACTGAGTGATGAGCCGCCGTACACAGCAATTAAACCAAAGGTTTTGGATAAGTTGTTGGTGGCTAAAACAATGGTGCTACTGATCAAGGCATAGGCGCTATAAAATAAAAGCTGTGCCAACATGATCAACCAAAGCTGACCTGCAACAAACCAACCGCGAATCTCAATCAGCCAAAACATCCACGCCCATGTCCATAAGCTAAAAATAAGTACATAGGTCAGGTTTTTCGTGAGGATGGCTTTAAAAGCAGATTGGTTGTTTAGCCAATTTTGCGCTGTATGAAACTTAAATTCTTGACCGACTGAAAATGCGACACAGCAGCAGAGTAGTAAATGCAAAATCGCAGGAATCATAAAGGGTTCTAAATAGAACTCATAACTCAAATTTGGGTTGTATAAGGTCGAAATTTTAACGTGTGGTGTAGGTACATCTAAATAAGGGATCGTATTTTCTAAATAGCTTTCACCAGCATAGTCTGCCATGGCTTCAACTGTGCTGAGTAACATGGCTGATGAAATGGTGTTCCCCACACTAAAGTAACTTTGGTTATAGGCAATGCTGATTTCAGCATCTTTAGCTTGAACAAAACGTTGTTCGGCGCCATTGGGGATACTGACGTAACCCCAAACTTTGGTTTGGTTCAGCAGCTTTTCAACTTCGGTATTTTGATCACTGACGATGGCGACATCTAAGGTATGGTTGAGTCTCAAGTAGCGCTGTATATTTTGGCTCAGTTCACTTTGGTCCTGATCAATAATCGCAATAGGCAAATGTTCAGGCTTGCCTTGGGCAAACATGCTGGAAAACAGTACGATAATAAACAGTGGGGCAAGCGTGACTAAACATAGATCCCACTTATGCTTCAGTAAATAGTTCAGTTCCCGCAGTAGCCCGCTTAGCATTATTTGCTCTCTTTGACTTTAAACAACACACTCATGCCAACTTTTAGGTCTGGAATGGCTTGCGTAGGCGTCAAATGAACTTTAAAGCTACGAATGTCATAGCCTCCTGTTTGGCGTGTGGTCTTAATCGTGGCAAATTCGCCTTCGGCATCAATATTCTTAATATTAAAGTTTGTATTCAGGTTTAAGGCTGGAATAAAGCCTTCAATTTGTTTTGCCTGATAGATGTTGGCATATTGGTCTTCACGAATATTCAGTGATACCCAAAGCTCGCGATCTTGAATAATACTGACAATCGGCACACCCATCGCTACCAATTCAGAGGGTTTGCCATAAGTTTTAGAGACAGTACCGTCAATGGGTGAGAGTAGTTTGGTTTCAGCTTCAAGTGCATTGACTTCAGCAACAGCTGCTTTTGCAATTTGCACTTGCGCATCTGCTGAACTTTTTTGCTGTGGGGTGCTGCCACGTTCAGCCCGAGCATATTGTTGATATGCCGCTTCTGTCATTTGAGCAGCTGATTGCGCCGCAGCATGCATTTCATCACGACGTTGGCGCGAGATGACACCTTGTTGGTACAAGTTTGCACCACGTTGATAGGTGGTTTGTGCCAAAGTTTGCTGTGCTTTCAGTGCTTGCCAGTTGGCGTATAAACTCGCAATATTTTCTTCCTGAGAGCCACGATCAGCGGTGGACTGGAGTGCTAAAGCAGCCTGTAAGCTGGCCAATGCTTGCTGTTTTTTGGCATCGACTTCTGGGCTATACAGTCGAACGAGTTCTTGTTTTTTGCTGATCTTCTGTCCGTCATGTACATAAATTTCATCAATTCGACTGGGCACTTTGGTACTGACATGGATCGTTTCTGCCTCAACCCGACCTTGGATTTCAACCGTTTTCGGTTGATAGGCCTTCCACAGTCCAAAAGCAATCACGATGAATAGAATAATAAGAGCAAGGCCCCCAATCAGCTTGATTGCTTTGGACTTTTGCTCGGTGTTCGTATTGACTGATGCTGGCTTAGTCTGTTCGGTCTCAGCTTGTACCTGCTCTTGAGTATCATTTGTGGTTAATTCCTCTGTTGATGGCACCGCTTGATCTTCTTGTTTTTCAGGTTTTTGCGGATCAGATTGGTTTTGATCTTGATTCATTAAATGGCTCTCATCAAAGAATTAACGAATAAATCGCGTATTGGGTTGCAGAAGATAGGTTTGGAACTGATGGATCGAACCATGACTTTGTAGAAGCGTCGCCAGTGACATGACATATTTATAGGCATTCAGTGCGGTTTCTGCTTTTAAAGCGCTGAGCATATTTTGTGCATCGATCACTTGTGTCGCCGTTCCCATATCTTCTTTAAAGGACAGTTCTTGTATACGTAAATTTTCTTGCGCTGCTTTTATATTTTGCTGTAATAACTGATCACTTTGCTGCGCTGTGGTGGCTTCGCTATACGATTTATAAATCACATTTTCAATTTCTTGTTTAGTCCGTGCTGTCATCAGTTCAGAAGCGTAGCGTTGTAACTCTGCTGCTTGGACATTTTTGTTTTTATCAATGCCTGAGAACAGATTGTACTGTGCGGCTAAGCCAACGATCCAGTTATTTTTATCGTCCAGACTGTATTCACCAAAGGCAAAAATATGGGGTTTCTTGGCGGCGTTTTGTGCCGTGACATTGGCTTGTGCCAGTTGAGTGTCCATTTGCAGCTTTTGTACTAAAGCCGATTGATCTGCATATGACTTGAGTAGGGTATTCAGATCTTGGTTTTGGGTACTGTTAATAAAGAGTGGTGTGGTGAGCTCAGTAATTTGGCTGCTTTGTAAAAGGTTATTCAGTTGAAATAAACTGGCTTTTAAATTGGCCTGACTGGCTTGCTCACTGCGCTGTGCATTGTTTTTTGCCACTTCAAATTGCATGCGCTGGCCTTTACTAATAAAGCCCTGTTGTTCAAGTTTAAGTGCATTGTCATAGTGTTTTTGCATTGCATGCCAATTATATTGGCTAGACGCGAGTAACTGTTTTTGCAGTTGAACATTGAAATAGGCTTGAATCAGCTCAAAGCGTTGTAGGTCTTGCTGTTGTTTGCTGTTGAGTTCGCTACGTTTTGCTTTGATATTGGCGACTTGTTTCGCACTTGAGGTTAACCCACCTGTATAAAGCGGCATCATTGCAGAAATGGTCGGGCGTATGACTTGATCTTCTAAGGTAATTTGCGAGCTATTCGGAATAAGTCCCACACCTTTGTGGATGGTTTGATCAATACCTTGCTCTAAACCACTTAAATCGCCTAAATTTGGATAGGTGTTTTGCCACTCATCAATTTTTGTGGCTACACCATCAGTTAGTGTGTGTTCTAAATTATTTTTGAGTGCACCAAGAGGCACATCGAGCTCATTATGAAAAGCATAAGCACGTACGTTCAG
>JACCDZ010793567.1_pt1 | contig 10557 bp, 8 predicted proteins | sample 7449551 | NCBI WGS metagenome assembly JACCDZ01 (sample SAMN15323452, study PRJNA562643) | freshwater metagenome | isolation source: river surface water | place: USA:Blue River Watershed | collected 2017-08-18
AAATCTTGTTTCCATAACTTTGTATTATAAGTATAACAAACTCATTCTTGTAATGCACGAAGTGCAAGTCCTATTGCTGGTGCAAAAGTTAATCCCGTACTTCTCAATGTCTCTTGTAAAAAGACAGGTGTCTCAACCTTCGAAAAAGGTAGAGAGTATTCAACAGGACAGTCAAAACTTTTTTGCATCAACTCCAAGAATCCCTTTAGATTCGAACCACCTCCAGCTAATAGAACTTTTGTGAGGGTTTTATTAAATTTCTTTTGAAAAGCCGTCATAACTGTCTTGATCTCGGACACCGCATAGTCTTCATGTATTGCGATAAGCTCCATAATCTCCTGTTCATCGGCAACATTCCCCTTTCCGAGAGATCTCTTTAAGTGCTCGGCGTGGTCAAATGTTACACCCAGCCCCTTTGAAATCGAAAACGTGATATCTTGCCCTCCTCTATTAATTGTATGTGAAGAAATCAAAAGACCATTATCAATAATATATATTTTTATACCTGACGCACCAAAATCAATAATCATCACCGGACCCGTTTCACCCGCAAGGCACGCACGAGCAGCTGCAAAAGCTTCAACTTCAAAAAAGTTAGTTTGCAACTTAGTCTCATTTACAATTGACGTATAATTACTTAAAACCTGATTATGAATAGCAACCATCAGCACGTGAGTTCTTTTTTGACTCTCTTCAATCTGCCTCTTAGCATCATCATCAGATTGTATAAATTCAAGACTTGTATCTCTTGGTGTCGGTATCACGAACCAATCCATTGTTACCTCATTGATTGGAACCGGTATATACTTTCTCGCCTCAAGAGGAATCATTGTAGCGAGTTCTGATTCAGTCACAGTTGGTACATCAATCAAACTGATAAGACTCAACTTAAGAGGAATAGACATCCCACCTTTCAAGGTTGTGATCTCAGCTTCTTTAATAAGATCTTGAATAACAAGAGCGATTTCCTTCGGTGTCATGTTAACAATTTGCCCTACTGAAAGCTTATTGTACGGACCAAGACCGAGTTCCCCGTAGGTTTCAAGTACAGCACGCCCTTTTCTTTTTTTTATTTGAACAATCTTAAGAGAGGATGATCCGATATCAACCCCAATAACGCTTTGTTCCGGTATAGAAAAAATATTTTTAGTAAAAAAAGACATGACGTTTAATACAATTATTATACCACGAATTTATTTTTTCTCTAGCAAAACTTTATCCCATCTCAGATACTATCTATTCATGAGCACAAAAAAGAACTTCAACTATACCGAAACCACCTTAACTGAAACCGTTTTACCTATCACGTATATAGAAAAGTATTCCGATACTGAGACTAAAGCCCGAATATCAGAATACAAATTTAGCAGTCAACCCTTTTCTAAAAACCTGCTTGTATTTAATGATAAAATTATAGACCTGAGCATATACCTTATTCTGAAAGTAGTTTTTTCAAATAAAAAATCACTTATATTATTCACCTCGCCACCATCAACAATGCATGCTCGTAAAGAAAAATCAGAAGATAGTATGTGGGAAATCATGCGAGAATGTTCAAGAACACTACATCAATACATTAAACACCCCTCAAGGACACATGTCCTATATATGAAGGTGTACTCACTAAGTACTCTTTTCCTACGAAAACAACGAGCTCAACACATCGGAGGCACAAGGAAAACAAGAACTTTAAATTTAGAGAAGAGATACACTCTAAAGTGTAGTTTCAGATTGAAATTACTTTGGCTTATCTACATGAGAAAACTTACACATATCGAAGTCTATGTCATTGATGACATAGCATCTACCGGGGGAACGCTTCTTGCCTGTAGATACACTCTTGAGTCACACCTACTTCGATTACAAAAGAAAAAACCTGCCATATCTTTTGATATACAAGTTTTTTCTCTTACACATTAGTCCAAGCAATCCAATGCGATTCTAATACAAATTATGGATTAAACAAATGTAAATGCTTTACCTGTTCTTCCAGCTCGTCCTGCTCGTCCGATTCGGTGAACATAATCATCATGTGTTTGCGGTACAGTATAGTTGATAACATGAGATACATCTTTAACATCGATACCTCGTGCAGCGACATCTGTAGCCACAAGAATATCTGTCAAACCTGTCTTGAATTGATCTAGAGTTCGTGCTCTTTCTCTTTGTCTCTTATCACCATGCAAGTAACCAGTTTTAAACCCGGCCCGAGTAAGACCATTGGCGACTTCCTCTACCTCTCTCTTTGTTTCCACAAAGATAATTGTTCGAGTAGCACCTTCTGATTTTATCAAATCACATAGAGTTTGGAATTTATCCTCTCTCTTTGCTCGAATAACATCTTGTTCTACTGTTTTTGTACTTCCAGGAACAGCGATGTCTACAACATGAGGATCTTTTTGAAATTTTTGTACCAGTGTTCGAATTCGTGGTGGCATTGTTGCTGAGAAGAATAGAGATTGTCTCTCAGGGTTCAATCCTTTCAAGATCTCTGTGATATCATCAACAAATCCCATATCGAGCATGTGATCAACCTCGTCAAGTACAACGTTTGCAAATTCTGCATAGTTAATACATCGTCGATGTGCCAAGTCTTTGATTCGTCCCGGTGTTCCGATAATAAAATGATTAACCATTCTTAGATTTTGAATTTGTCTAAAGATGGGCATACCTCCTACACAAACTGTAGAGAAAATCTTCAATCCTTTTGAGAATTCCTCGAACTCTTTATTGATCTGCATTGCCAACTCTCGAGTTGGGGCAAGAATGATAACTTTTTGCTTCGGATCTTTTACAATCTTATCGATAAGTGGCAATAAAAATGCTGCCGTCTTTCCTGAACCTGTGTTTGCAAGCCCTAAAACATCTTGTCCTTTAAGGGCATACATGATTGTTTGATCTTGAATCGGTGTTGGATTTTCATATCCTCTATCACTCAAGTTTTTTTGCATTACATCGTTGAACTTAAAGTCAGCAAATGTGTGCTGTACTGCAATCGTTTTAGCTTTAGCTTTTGCCTCTTTTTCAAGAGTTGCTGCATCTGGTTTGTATATAAATTTTGAAACATCAATTCTCTCACCTCTTTGAGGACCACGCCCTCGTCCACCTCCAAATCCACCACCAAATCGTGATGAAGATCCTCCAAATGATTGTCGTCCACCAAATGAAGGACGTCCACCGCCGAATCCACCACCAAAACCACCTCTCATTGGAGGTCTGCCTCCGAAGTCAGCCCCACCTCTAAACCCCTCGCTTTGTGGTCGAGATGAAGAAAAGTTTCCCCGACCTGCTGGTGCTGGCCTAGAAGCTGATTGATATGTTGGTCGATCGTTGAACGGTCTGTCTGACTTACTTTGATATGGTCTAACGGTTCGAACCACTCTTGTTACTGAACTTGTTGCACGTGGTGCGCTTGGCGCATATGATGCTCTAGATTCTGAGTTTGCTCGTAATGGAGACTTAGTAGTGGTCCGAGAGAATATCTCTCGAGATCGCGGTGATGCTGCTGATTTTTTAAAAGGTCGATCGGACGCATCATCACCTGGGCGCCGAGAGCTTATTCTGTTTTTTGAGTACATTTGTTCGTATCTTAGCACGTATACTTAGTCTTGACAAGTGTATAACTAATATGTCTTTTTACACCGTACCAACCCAATCTACATCCATACCCCGCTATCCCCTTACAGTATTTTGCTCTATTTGGATGACTTTTATAAACCAAATAGTTTCTGACCTGTAAAATAAACAACCAGAAAAGCAATAATCATATACGGACCAAAAGGGACTTCGCTTTTAAGTTTTAATGTTGGAAAATACTTAAGCATTTTTGCTGTCATTTTAGAGCTAAGAAGTTTCTTTCCGAAGATATTCTTATTATCAGAAAAACCTTCAATCAGCTCGTGAATCAACATTATTCCTATTGCCCCAATACAACCTATCCAAAATGAATATATAATCGCAGTAAAACCATGTACAACACCAAGAAACCAACCGATAACTAAGGCAAGCTTAGCATCTCCTAAGCCCATCCATCTTCCGCCAGAGACAAGCCACAGCAAAGCAAAAGGAAATGCTGCCAACAGACCCGATACAAGAGTTGTTATAAATCCCGCAGAGACTGTGAACATAGATAAAATCAGTATTAGTTTTATGAAAGAAAGCAAAGCAGCTGTATATACTAGTCCATCAGGAATAATCTTATGCTTAATATCATACACACCAATACAGATTAACAAACTGATAACAGTTAAATCAAAAACAAAAAACAAAAATCGCATCCAAGGATAACTACTCAAAACCTGAATGACTGCTAATTTACTTACCGTATAAGCTCCGATAAAAGACTCATGATTGGTACTTAAAAAGTACTTATAAAAAACCGCCGTTAAAAGAACCCCTGTAATAATCTCAACTAAAGGGTATTGTATTGAAATATTTGCCTTGCAAGTTCTACACTTACCCTTAAAGGCCAAGAAGCTAAACACTGGCACTAAGTCTCGTCCAGTCAAAGACCTCCCACATGAGAAGCACTTTGATCTCCCTTTCGAAATACTTAAACTTGTATTGTATCTAAGGATAACAACGTTTAGAAAACTTCCAATAATTAAAGAAAACGAAAAGAAAATTAAAAGATAAATGAATGTCATATCACTAAAGTATACCACCCACCTATCTGGTTATCCAACTCAAAACAAGTATTGCACAAGCTATTATCGCAAGAAAGCTGAACATAAATCTTAAAGAAGTAGAATCTATCATGTAAATGATTATAACATATACAAAACAAAAACCACCCTTGCGGGTGGTTTATTGTTAAGAAATTGATCTTAAGCTAGCTAGATTAGCTAATCCGTGAGGACTAGTAAGTAACTGATGCTGTATCAAGAGCTTGGAATCCAGATGTTAGTGTTGTTACACCAGCATCTCCAGAAACTTGGTAAGTAATACCAGTGATCTTAGCTTTGTAAGCTTGACCTGAAACTAGAGAAGAAGTTGCAAATCCTCCAAGGAATGTAACATTCTTAACTGATCCGTCTGGGTATACTGATAGTCCAGCCTCATCGTTAATTACAGCTGTTGAAGTAGCTCGTAGAACTAGACTTCCTGTTGAAGCGTTAATCAACTCGATTGTAGCAGTTGCGTTAGTTGCTAGAACAGGTCCTCCTTGTGCTGTAAATGTTAGAGCGAATCGTGCTTCTACAGAAGATGGAACTCCTGATGGACCGTTTCGGATGATAGTTGCAGTTGATGCAACTTTTCCGATTTGAAGAACAGCAGGTGCAAAGTAGTTGTATACAAGTGCTGAAGGAATTGTAAGAGATGTTTGAGCGTTTGATGACCCGTTAGCACTCTCATATGTTACTCCAGTAACTCGTGTTGCAACCAATGATCCAGCAATAGTATCTGATGGAAGATCAGCCTTGATTGTGAATGTCTTTGTAACTTCAGCATCAATATTTACATTGTAACTTGTTAGATCGAATACAACTGACCCTAGAGTAGATGTTGATTTAACAACTGATCGAGCGTCAAGTAGTGTAGATCCGTCGTACAAGTAAAGAGTTGTTGGAAGTGTTCCAAGACCAGTCGCAGGTGTTGTTGTAGCTCCTAGAACTGAAACAGTAACACTGTTTAGTTTTGAAGTTCCTGTCTCTGACTTAGCTGCGAATGTTGATGATAGAACTTTCTCTGCTCCATTACTGTTTCGATTGATTCGGTAGTTTGTAGCATATAGAGTCGTTGAATCATCTCGAACTGTTAGAGTAGATAGACCTGGTTTCTTGAAAGTATGTGATCGAACGTCATCTAGTCCATAGTATGAACTGATTCCTCGTGTATCAACAACTCGGATACCTTGTGTTCCATATACAGTAACATCAACTAGTCTGTTTGAGTCAATTGAGTTTGTACTGAAGGCAACTGTAAGAACCTTAGCAGTGTCTTTTGGTACTCGAACTCCTAGACCTGCAAGTTGTACATAGTACAATGAACCTGTAGATGTTGAAAGTCTTGTAAATGTTGAAGAGTTAACAGGGATTGTTTGTAGAACTGTTGAACCATCCATAACAGTGATTGTATTAATCAAAGTTGATGGGTTCTCATAAACCGGGTTAGCAGTTGAACTTGAGTTAACGATAACTCGTAGGTTCAATCTTTCTACAGAAAGATCTGATTGCTTAGCCTTGAACTCAATACCATACACAGGAATGTTTGAAGTTGTTGTGATGTTAGTATTGTTTGTAGGTGTTGGTGAGATTCGAACTTCTGCAAATCCTTCTGCTCCTGCTGTTGTTGTAGGAACAGTTGTAGTTGTAGTAGTTGTGGCAGTAGTTGTAGTTACTGAAGTTGAGTTAAGAACTCCTCGAGTAAGTGGTCCAACAAATCCAGAAACTGGATTGATTGAGTTTGCTCTTTGGTAATTCATAACTGCTGCTTTTGTAACTGATCCAAAGTATCCTGTTGCTGCTTGGTTAAAGTAACCAGCTGAAGCAAGAGCATTTTGAAGTGCAGTAACATCTGCTCCTCTCATACCGATACTTAGGTTTTTGTTAAATGAGTAATCTTGAGCTGATGCCCCTACAGAAACTGTAAGTGCTAGCGCGAAGATTGCTGCTGAAAAAATATTTTTCATAATAATTGATTTAAAATAAAGAAAAGTGTTTTTGTGTCTGTATTAATAATAATAAGTTGATAAGTCCAGACCACTTCTCTCGGGCTAAATCTTTGCGAACCCGTCTTGAATATCTGCTAAAACCTTGCGATTTCATAAATAATCAAAACGGACCCGAAAGCTAACCTGTACCCATAAAAACGGGTACTTAGGGGAAATATTACAGGAAAAGCATACCTTTCGTCAAAATACCCATATGTCCTATATAGGACTACTTCAGTGAGTACTTACTCCATCGTCGCTCCCCTGTCTTTTTCAATGTCCCTGAGAGCACCAGACTTGTAAGCTCTCTCTGTATGGTTTTAGAGCTACAACCTTGAATCGACTCAATAAACTCGTTGATAGTCGCTTGTCCTTTAGAACGCACAACCTCTAAGATTCTCTTTCTTCGAGACCCTATGTCCAATACCGGTACGGTTGCCAAACTAGGCTTCTTTAGGACTTCGACTTTATTGCTTTGATGATCAGCAATCTGTCTGTATACAGCAGACGAACCTGAGGGTACTGTAATAATCTCTTCTTTCTGCTCAACTTGAGCTACATATAGTGTCTCACTGTCGCCTGCTACTGTTTCGGCTTTGAGTATGTGCTCAATCTTTGCATCCTTCTTCTCCTCAAGACTTGCCTGTGATTTTTCAATAGCGGATATAAGGAGTGAGGCATTCATATCTGATACGATCTGTATATCTTTAGCAAGCCTTAATAGAGAGTGTAGTTTCCTTAGAGATTCAGTTTTATAGTCAGAATCCAAAAGCTCAACAGAGACCTTCCGCAAGGTGCTCCTTATGGGTTCATCCTTTTCAAGAAGATCTGTTACTAGATAGATAGCTTTAGAAATTGCCTCCATCTGGATCTGTCTTTTAATGACTAAACCTGTGTCTTTTGGTGAACCGCTGGTATTGTATTGGGTGTCCATTAGCTGACAGTATATATAAGACAAGTAAAAAAGCAAGGACAAAACATCACTCATGGTAAAATGAGACACATGTCCAAAAAGGTTACTAAAGCAAAGAAAAAAAGCGCATTAAAAAATAATGTCCATGAGGTTAAAGAAAGTCGTACTGTATCAGAGTTTCTTAAGGATTTAACCCCTAATATGCTCCCCGAGGATCAGTATGTAAAGAACACTGTTCTCGCACTTGTCTTTTTTGTCCTATTCCTATTTTTCATACTCGCTGCGTTCGGGCTTGGAGGAGCAATCGGACTTGGAACATATCGTTGGTTCCACAGCATACTAGGGTATGGATACTACGTACTACCCTTTCTTTTTGGTATTCAGGGCTATTTTTACAGTATTCATAGAAAAAGCTCGTCCTTTGCAAAAACTAAGATATTTTTCTCACTACTACTATTGCTATCAGTCCTAAGTATTCTAGAGCTATCAATCACGGGTGCGGGTGGTGGATTGGGAGCACTTATTGCGGGCCCTCTTATCAAACTCCTAGATAGAACCCTAAGTTACATCGTAATGACAGGGGTGCTTCTAATATCACTTGTTGTCTTGTTTGAATATTCTCTTGGATTTGGGAGGACTATTGAAGAGACCGATGAAGAGGGAGTGGATGATCTTGAGATCGAATCATTTAAAAAAGAAAAGAAACTTAAAATTGCTGGTGAGATCGAAGATAATGGTGAGGATGATTCTAAGGCTGGAGTTATAGAATCTATAAAGGACAGCCTAAAGGACAAGAAAAAACCTTTGGATACAAAGGAAAAAACAATAGTGTCCGATATAGAGACTGCTATGCAAGCAGTGCCTAGATCACTCTTATCTGGTAAGGCATATGTACCGCCACCTTTATCCTTATTGGAAAAAGACAGAGGAAAACCTGAGGTTGGAGACATCAAAGCGAACGCAAATATCATAAAGAGAACACTTCAGAACTTTGGTGTTTTGGTAGAAATGGACGAGATATCAGTTGGCCCATCAGTTACTCGATATGCTCTAAAACCTGCTGAAGGAGTTAAGCTTTCTAAAATCTTAGGTCTGCAAGACAACCTATCTCTTGCCCTTGCTGCCCACCCTATTCGAATTGAGGCTCCGATTCCAGGTAAGGCACTTGTAGGTATCGAGGTGCCGAACCATACAAAAACAATTGTTGGACTTGGGACACTTTTGGGTAGTGATGAATACCAAAAGTCACCTTCACCTTTACTTATCGGGCTTGGAAAAGGGGTTTCTGGAAAGATGTACTATGAGGATTTGGCAAAGATGCCACACGTACTCATTGCCGGAACTACTGGTTCAGGAAAGTCTGTAATGATTCACAACCTAGTTACATCTCTCTTATATAAGAACTCTCCAGAAAACCTGCGTTTTATCTTTATTGATCCAAAGCGAGTTGAACTTACTCTATATAATAAAATTCCTCACCTATTAACACCAGTGATTACGGACCCGAAGAAAGCTATTCTTGCGCTTAAATGGGCCGGGAAAGAGATGAGCCGACGATACGACATTCTTGAAAAGTATACTGTTCGAGATATTGATTCGTATCATAAAAATATTCTAGCTCCAGCTTTGGCTGAAGCTAAGAAAAACGGAAGTACAGATGAAGCTGATCTACCAGACACAATGCCATATATAGTAGTAGTAATCGATGAGTTGGCGGATATTATGCAATCATATCCAAGAGAACTTGAGTCTGGAATCGTTAAACTTGCTCAAATGAGTCGTGCAGTCGGTATTCACCTTGTTCTTTCAACACAAAGACCTTCTGTAAATGTTATTACAGGTCTGATTAAAGCAAACATCCCTTCAAGAATGGCCCTACAGGTTGCATCCCAGATCGATTCAAGAACAATTCTTGATGCACGAGGTGCGGAAGAACTACTTGGTAAAGGAGACATGCTTTATATGACAGGAAGAATGCCTAATCCTCAACGTGTTCAATCGCCTAATATTACCGAGGAAGAAACAAAGAAAATTGTTAAACATTTGATAGATACAATGGATTATATTCCGAGCACAATTCAGCTTGGTCCCCAAGATCAAGAGAATGCTGGGACAAATGCAATACACTCGTCATCTTTTGGAGATACGATGAATGATGACGATATGGATGACGATGATGATCTATATCCTGAGGCAAAACAAGCTGTAATCGAGGCCAAGAAAGCATCTACCTCATATCTACAGCGAAAACTACGGGTCGGTTACTCAAGAGCTGCTCGATTAATGGATATACTCGAGTCTCGAGGAGTGATTGGACCAGCAGATGGTTCTAAACCGAGAGATGTCCTTATTGGTAAAGAAAATGGTAATCAACAAACAGCAGCTATTGCACATTCTGAGGCTTTGGAGGCAGAAGCTGACGAATTATTGGGCACAGATGAAGATGAGATAGACGATGACTCAGGAGAAAGAGTTGTATAGTGCAAATATGGTATAATATCTTTATCAAAACTTTAACCAACACCTTATAAAATGACATTAGGATACACTGATGGAAAAACAAAAATAAAAATTGGTTTCTTTGTTACCTGCATCCTTTCTGTTTTATTATTAACAGGATTCGAACTCCGAAAAGTTGTGGCTGGCCCTGATGTAACACTCACCTGCTCAACCTCAAACTGTGAAAAGATATTTACAGATAAAGGTATGTATATCCTTTCAGGAAAAACATCTAATATATCCGATATCCATATTGGAAATAGAAAGATATATACAGATACACAAGGGTTATTTAATGACCACATAACCTTATATCCTGGACCGAACTTTATAACTATTTATGCTAAAGATAGATTTGGCAAAGAAGTCAAGAAAGAGGTCAGTGTATACTATGAGAATGATTCCCGTGGATCTACCCAGATATAATGTAGTAACACGAAAGTCAGGACGATTATCAATTCCTATTAATACTCAAAACTAAATACATGAAAAA
>JACCDZ011638326.1_pt1 | contig 10557 bp, 7 predicted proteins | sample 7449551 | NCBI WGS metagenome assembly JACCDZ01 (sample SAMN15323452, study PRJNA562643) | freshwater metagenome | isolation source: river surface water | place: USA:Blue River Watershed | collected 2017-08-18
CGCCTGGGCATGCCCATGGGCAACGGCGGCCCGCACGCCGCCTACCTGGCCACCAAGGACGAGTTCAAACGCTCCATGCCTGGCCGCCTGGTCGGCGTGAGCGTCGACAGCCACGGCGACACCGCCTACCGACTGGCTCTGCAGACCCGCGAACAGCACATCCGCCGCGAAAAAGCCACCTCGAACATCTGCACCGCGCAGGTTCTGCCCGCCGTGATCGCCAGCATGTACGCGGTCTACCACGGCCCAGCCGGCCTGCAGCGCATCGCCCTGCGCGTGGCCACCTACACCGCCATCCTGGCCGAAGGCCTCAAGGCCCTGGGCCGCAAGCTGGTGCACGACACCTACTTCGACACCGTCCATGTGCTGGCCGAAGACCGCGAAGCCGTCATGTCCAAGGCCGTGGCCATGGGCATCAACCTGCGTGATGCCAGCGCCGACAGCGTCAGCATCTCGCTGGACGAAACCACCACCCGCGACGACATCATCGACCTGTGGACGGTGCTGGCGGGCGACAAGGCCCTGCCCTCGTTTGCCGCCTTCGAGCACGGCATGCCCCTGGGCCTGCCCGCCGCCCTGCGCCGCACCAGCGCCTACCTGACGCACCCGGTGTTCAACACCCACCACAGCGAAACGGAAATGTTGCGCTACATCCGCGCCCTGTCCGACAAGGACCTGGCGCTGGACCGCACCATGATCCCGCTGGGTTCGTGCACCATGAAGCTCAACGCCACCAGCGAGATGATCCCCATCACCTGGCCGGAATTCGCCCACATTCACCCCTTCGCCCCGCGCGAACAGCTCAAAGGCTATGAGCTGCTCAACGAACAACTGTGTGCCTGGCTGTCGCAAGCCACCGGCTACGCCGGCATCAGCCTGCAACCCAACGCCGGCTCGCAAGGCGAATACGCCGGTCTGCTGGTCATCAAGGCCTACCACGAGTCGCGCGGCGAAGGCCACCGCGACATCTGCCTGATCCCTGAATCGGCTCACGGCACCAACCCGGCCAGCGCACAGATGGTCGGCATGAAAGTGGTCGTCACCAAGTGCGACGCCCAAGGCAACGTCGACCTTGATGACCTGAAAGCCAAGTGCGAACAGCACAGCGCCAACCTGGCTGCCGTGATGATCACCTACCCGTCCACCTACGGTGTGTTTGAGACCCGCGTCACCGAGCTGTGCAAGCTGGTCCACGAACATGGTGGCCGCGTCTATGTGGACGGCGCGAACATGAACGCCCTGGTCGGCCTGGCTGCGCCGGGTCAATTCGGCGGTGACGTCAGCCACCTCAACCTGCACAAGACCTTCTGCATCCCCCACGGCGGTGGCGGCCCGGGCGTCGGCCCCGTCTGCGTGGTTGAAGATCTGGCGCCCTTCCTGCCCGCCCACCGCTCGGCCGGTGTCGGCAGCGATGCGCAAGTGGGTGCCGTGTCGGCCGCCCCGCTGGGCAACGCCGCCGTGCTGCCCATCAGCTGGATGTACATCCGCATGATGGGCGCCGAGGGCCTGAAGACGGCCACCGAAGTGGCCATCCTCAACGCCAACTACGTGGCTGCCCGTCTGGCCGACCACTACGACATTCACTTCAGCGGTGGCAGCAACACCATCAAGGGTGGCGGCGTGGCCCACGAGTGCATCTTGGACCTGCGCCCCTTGAAGGAAACCAGCGGCGTGTCGGCGGAAGATGTGGCCAAGCGCCTGATCGACTACGGCTTCCACGCCCCCACGCTGAGCTTCCCGGTGGCGGGTACCCTGATGGTGGAACCCACCGAGAGCGAATCGCAAGCCGAGCTGGACCGCTTCTGTGATGCCATGATCGCCATCCGCGAAGAGATTCGCCTGGTCGAGCAAGGCACGCTGCCGCAAGACGACAACCCGCTCAAGAACGCGCCGCACACGGCCGCCAGCCTGCTCAAGGTCGAGTGGCCGCACGCCTACAGCCGTGAACTGGCTGCCTACCCGGTGGCCAGCCTGCGCAAGCAGAAGTACTGGTCCCCTGTGGGTCGCGTCGACAACGTGTATGGCGACCGCAACCTGTTCTGCTCTTGTGTACCGACCAGCGATTACAACTGATACGATTTTTGCGCCTTTCTGCTAGGCTGGGTGAACGTCAAACTGGTAAGTGGCACATGCCATTTACCAGCATAGATTTTCAACAGACCGAAAACAGGAGGTTGCATGTCTCAAGCATTCGACTACAGCACCGCTGTCACCAGAAACAGCGGTTACATCGACGAAGCCACCCAAGCGAAGATGAGGGGCACCAAGCTTCTCATTGCCGGGTGCGGCATTGGCAGCGGCCCAGCCGTTTGTGCGGCACGCATGGGTTTCGAAAACTTCATTTTGGTTGACGGCGACACCGTCGATGCACACAACCTCAATCGGCAGTTCTATGACTTTGCCGATGTCGGCGCACCCAAGGTTGAGGCTCTCAAAGAAAAGATTCTCAGAATCAATCCAGAAGCCAAGGTTGAGGCCATCAACGCCAACCTGGACGCCAGCAACACCACAGACATTGTTGGTCGATCGGACATCGTCTTCGATACAGTGGACTTTCTGGATCTGCCCGCCATCCTGCGTCTACATACAACCGCCAAGGCGCTCGGCAAACCGATTTTCACGGCTTTGAGCGTGGGCTTCGGCGCCTTGGTGTGGTACTTCCCGGCAGAAGGGTCGCACTCCATTGCCGACATCCTGGCACCCGATGTTGCCAGCGCCACCGCTGCGGCTGGGCATGCGCCCGCCTATGCTGACGTGTTCGCCTCATTCATCCAACGCCTCGCCCCGTATTTGGATCAAGAAGTCATCGAACAGGTCAGTCATGTGCTGACCAAGATGAAAGAAGGCAAACCGTGCCCGGCATCGCAAGTTGCCGTCGGCAGCTTCGCCATCAGCGCCATGGCCATGTCGATGATCCGTGATTTGTTGTCTGGCAACCCGCTGCCAGCCTCGCCTCAATTGCTGATTCACAGCTTCAAGAGTCACCAGACCACCGTAGTCCACCTTTCCACCTGAACACTGAATAGAAAAGGCCTCGTCTTACGATGAGGCCTTTAGTCTTCTGGACTCACCGCAGCTGCTTACCGCGGCGAGTGAATCAAACGCGTTCTCAAACCTTGCGGCGACGCCCCACTGCGGCGGCACCAAACATGGCAGCACCTAGGAGCGCCAACGCACCGGGTTCTGGGATCGTGCTCACAGATCCAAGAGCAAAGTCAGCAGAGTCCCCAACAGCCGAGAGCTTCAACTGAATCGCACCAATCTTGGTGAAATCGAGAACACCATCTCCAGTTCCACCTGTTCTATCAATATCGAAATTCAAGCCGTCGTAACTCAAATACCCCGATCCAGTCGCGTAATTGAACCAATCGTATTGATATGTGGCCGGATAAACTGTTAAGCCGTAAACAGGACTAGCTGGATTAGTCACAGGAAACTGAAACTGCACACCGGCAGACAACTTCGAAACATCACCGTCCATATCCCAGATTGTGATGGAATACGAGAATCCCTGATCTGCCCTCAGAACATTCGCCAAAAATGCGTCCGCCCCACCATAAGTAAGGTCAGCACCAAGGCCCGTCTTGTTGACATTGGAAGGATTAGACCCGACCACCGACGCGCCGTCCCAAGTAATGTAAACCTCGCTCGTAACGCCAGATCCGTTATTGACAGTCAGGGCATTTACCCCATCATCGTCTTTACCAATGGCCGCGTAGGAAGAACCACCACCCGCCACGCGTTTAATGTACGCGTCACGATATTCACCAAGAGTACTAGGGTTATAAAACTGTGAATTGCTCGGCCCGAAGAGCGAGGTTGTGGCAACAACCTGTTGAGGGCTATCGTCGAACAAGTCGATCACAACGCCGGCGTGTGCGGCTGTGCCTAGAGTGAACATAGCAGCTGAGGCTGCCGTCACCAATGTCTTCTTCAGTGCTGTCATGCTGATCCCCTTGGACCTGATGTTAAGGATTAGACTGGCCTAACGGCACCCAATCTACACACCACTTAAGCACATCTCATGCCAAATTAAAAAGTCATTTCAAATCAACAGCTTAAAAGAACACACATCATCAAGCAACCACAACCTGTCAAATAAACCGACAAGCCCGACAGGGTTCCGCAGAAGTCAACCCTCGCCACGCATCCACTCCAGCAAAACCGGCGCAGACTGACTCAGGCCATCCTCCAACTGCCTCAGGTCCCCCAAGAACGGCGCCACGGGCCCGTAGTAGTCGGTGTACGGCCCAATCTGCTGAAACCCGAAATTCATGCCTTTCAGCGCAGTGGCCAAGTACCGCTCCATCGCCGCGTACCAGTAGCGGATGTCGTGCTTCAAGCTGTACTGATACATCTGGCGGTACATGCACAGCAGAATCTGTGGCGAGCTGACACGACGCTCGTGCTCAGCGGCATGATCCTCCGTCACGGTGACGCCAGAGAGTTGGTCACCGCGACGACGGCGGTAGCGCGATGACACCATCAACCGGCTGATTTCGGCTGATTTGTCTGCCGGTGGCAGCTGCACACCGTCCAGCAATTGGACGCAATGGGTCTGAAATGGAAACGTCTGTATGGCGTCAGGTTGAACCAGGCGCACATAACCTGCCATTTCGTCATCCTTGTTCAGCGAGACAAAATGGGATGAATGGGCGTCACAGTCATCGCACTCGCGACCGTCGGGGTAATCTGCCGCTTCCAGGTAGTGGCACTCAAGGCAATACACCTGATGACGAAGTTGGTACGCCCGATCCATCAAGATGGCGTCCTCCGCGGGGCGCACCTCGCGGCCAGTGAAGTAAGGCGCGAAATTCACGGGCTCTGCAGTAGATGCACTCATGGCACAACGGCTTTCAGGTGGAGTGGGCCAGTGAATTCGACAGGCTACTGGCTATCCTGGTGGCAGCGCCTCTCACATCCCCAGACACCTCTGCGCATCCGAAGGGTCATCTCACCCGATGGACGCCAGAGGTGCAGCGGCCTGTGTTGAGCACGTTCACGCCTCAATGTAAAGCAAATTTCTCACGAACGATACAGAAAATGCATTCTCAGCATGTCTCTGGCTCGGGCAAGGCGCCAAGCAACTCCGGGCGTCGCTGCCGGATTCGCACTTCGACCTCGCGCAGATCAATGAGATAAGGCGCCACCGGACCGTAGTAATCGGTGACCGGCCCAATCTGCCTGAAATCAATACCCAGCATGCGCTGCAGCACGCGAACGAGCGAGCGCTCCATGGCCGCATACCAGTATCGGACGCCATGACGCACGCTGCATGCATGCATCTGCATGAAAAGCTTGCACAAAATCGTGGGAGACCGGTCGGGCTGCCTGCGGTATGCGGGCGACACCATCAAACGGCTGATCTCCGCGCACAGATGGGCTGGAGGTGAAGCCTCCCCCTCCAGCGTCAGGCAGTGGTTTTGAAACGGAAATGTGCCGATCGGATCAGGGCGCACCAAGCGCACATACCCGGCCACGTCGCCGTCATCACCCCAACTGGCAAAGTGATAGGACTGGGCGTCGTGCTCATCTGACTCACAACCTTCCGGGTAATCGACGGCATCGAGAAACCCCTGCTCCAGGCAATAGATCTGAAACCTGAGTTCATGCACCTTGCGCATCATGGCAAGGTCACGCGAGGGATCGACTTCGCGAGCGACGAAGCCTGACAAGCCGGGCCCCCGCTTGATCACATTCAGGCTCATCACATTCTCCGTCCGTTGGTTCAGGTCAACCAAGAACACCCCATCGCCAGCACCGAGGCCGGTTGCTTGTCAGACGCGATGAGCGCACTGATGGTGTTCTGCTGAACGGATGTTCCCACCAAAGAGGGGCACCCCTGTAACGGTTCGTGTCCCCCCTGCCTGTCCGGCGCCAGCCGGATTTACCAATGGAAGAGGCGGCGCTGGCGACGTGAATGGTGGTTACACGTGCTTTCAGGGCCACCCCATCTGACTCAGCGCCTGCCTCCCGAGCGCTTGCGCTGAACGGAGGCCTTCTTGGCGCCGATCTTTGCTTCGGTGGAGGCCGCCTGCACTTTTGGCTTGGCCGCGGCCACCTCGTCCCTGGCCACTGGCTTCTTGTCCTTGGCCGGCGGTGTCCACCAAGGCTTGAGTTCCTCCTCCAGCCCCGGCAGCACATCATCGAGCGTGGCTTGATGCACCGCATCCAACGCACGCCAGCGCCGACGCAGACTGCCGGCGCACGCCTTGAACGCCGCGTCATCGCCGGCCAGCACCACCAGGTTCCCGCCGCATGCCACCTCCAGCGGCAACACCGGCTCGCCAAACATCTGCCAGATCCGTCCGATCAAGCGACTGCACTGCGGCTCCTGGTCCTGCAAATTCACCATCAGGACGCCGGACGGGCGCAAGGCGGCACGGCAGGCCTTGTAAAAAGCCAGGCTGCACAACGCTTCGGGCTGCTCGCCGTCGGCGCCGAAGCCATCGACCAGGATGACGTCGTAGCTGTCGCGCGGGCTTGTCGCCAGGAAAGCGGCGCCGTCACCCTGCACCACGGAAAACAACTCACCATCGGCGGGCACCTGGAAGGTGTCGCGGGCGGCAATCACCTCGGGGTTGATCTCCACCACCGTGATCCGGGCCTGCGGCAAATGTCGATGGCAATACTTCGCCAAAGACCCGCCACCCAGGCCAATCATCAAGATGGACGCTGGCTGGGGTTGCAGCAGCAAAAACGCCATCATCACGCGGCTGTAATCCAGGTCCAGCGCGGTCGGGTCATCCAGCCGCATGCGGCTTTGCACGCTGACCTCGTCAAAACTCATGATGACCGACTCACCGTCCTGCTCAACGACGGGGGATGGCAGGGTCGTGTCCGACACCGGGGGCTTGGGGGTTTGATTCATCAGTACACCAACCGATCAGGACGGATGTCACGCAAGATGGTGGTGGCAATCTCTTCGATGGACTTGTGGGTGGAAGACAGCCAGTCGATGCCCTCGCGGCGCATCATCGCCTCCGCCTGACTCACCTCGAACCGGCAGTTTTCCAGGCTGGCGTATTTGCTGTTGGGGCGCCGTTCATTGCGGATCTGGCTCAGGCGCTGCGGGTCGATGGTCAAACCGAAGCATTTCTTTTTGTAGGGCTTGAGCATCGCTGGCAGAAAGCCGCGGTCAAAGTCCTCGGGAATCAGGGGCACGTTCGCGGCCTTGATGCCATGCTGCATGGCCAGGTAGAGCGATGTGGGCGTCTTGCCGCAACGGCTCACGCCCACCAGCACCACGTCGGCCGTGTCCAGGCTGCGTGCAGATTGGCCATCATCGTGCTCCAGGGCGAAGTTAATGGCTTCGATGCGATCGTTGTAGCCCCGGTCCTGACTCGGATCACTGAAACGCCCCACCCGATGGTTGGACTTCATGTTGAACTCTTCTTCGAGCGGGAGCACGAAGGTCTGAATCACGTCGAACACCTTGCCTTCGCAGGTCTTGAGGATGGGCATCACGTCGTCATTGGCCATCGTGATGAAGACGATGGGACGCTTGCCCTCGCGCACACCGGTGGCGTTGATCTCGCGCACCACCTGATAGGCCTTGTCCACCGAGTCAATGAAGGGGCGACGGATGTGGCGCGGCTTGATGGCGAACTGGGCCAGGATGGAATTGCCCATGGTTTCGGCGGTGATGCCGGTGCCATCGGAGATGAAGAAAACGGTGCGATCGGACATGACATGGTGGGGCACTGAACGGTGACAGCGGTGCGAGACACCCCTGCAGACACCTCCCAGTTGCGCGCCCTGGAATTGGAAACAGACAAAGCCGGATCATAGGCCTGCCCGTACAATGTCGCACATTGATGCCCTGCACCAGCTCTTGCGCACCCAGGCCATACAAACAGAACTCCAGGCCTCTTTGCGACATCGGACAAGGCAACGCCAGATTTTTTCACCATCCTGGAGCTTTTCATGACCAACCGCTTTGAGCCGACCGCCCTGGTCGTTCCCTTCGAGCAATTGCGCAACGAGGACGTTGAAGTCGTCGGCGGCAAGAACGCCAGCCTCGGCGAGATGATCTCCCAGCTGCCCAACGGCGTGCGCGTCCCAACCGGTTTTGCTACCACCGCCCACGCCTTCCGCGAGTTCCTCAAGCACGACGGCCTGTCCGAGCGCATCAGCCAGCGCCTGGCCGCCCTCGATACCGAAGACGTGCGCGCCCTGGCCGAAGCCGGCGCCGAGATCCGGGGCTGGGTCGAAGCCCAGCCCTTCCCTGCCGACCTGGAACAGGCCATCCGCACCGCCTATGCCAAGCTGGCCGGCGACAACCCGGACGCCTCGTTTGCCGTGCGCTCGTCCGCCACGGCCGAAGACTTGCCCGACGCCTCGTTCGCCGGTCAGCAGGAAACCTTCCTGAACGTGGTTGGCATCGAGGACATCCTCCACAAGATGAAGGAAGTGTTCGCCTCGCTGTACAACGACCGCGCCATCTCCTACCGCGTGCACAAGGGCTTCGCACACGACGTGGTCGCCCTGTCGGCCGGCGTGCAGCGCATGGTCCGCTCTGACCTGGGCGCCGCGGGTGTGATGTTCACCATCGACACTGAGTCCGGTTTCCAGGACGTGGTCTTCATCACCTCCAGCTACGGCTTGGGCGAAACGGTGGTTCAAGGCGCCGTCAACCCCGACGAGTTCTACGTGCACAAGCCCGCGCTCAAGGCCGGCAAGCAAGCCGTCATCCGCCGCAACCTGGGCTCCAAGCTGATCAAGATGGAGTTCGCCTCGGCTGAGGAGAAGGCTGCCACCGGCAAGCTGGTGCGCACCGTCGACACCACCGTCGAGGCCCGCAACCGCTACAGCCTGACCAATGAGGACGTGACAGAACTGGGCCGCTACGCCGTCATCATCGAAGAGCACTACGGCCGCCCGATGGACATCGAGTGGGGCAAGGACGGCACCGACGGTAAGCTCTACATCCTGCAGGCTCGCCCTGAAACGGTGAAGAGCCAGCAGCAAGGCAAGGCTGAGCAGCGCTACAAGCTCAAGGGCACCGGCACTGTGCTGGCCGAAGGTCGCGCGATCGGTCAAAAGATCGGCACTGGCCCCGTTCGCATTGTGCACAACATCTCCGAGATGGACACCGTCAAACCCGGAGACGTGCTCGTCACCGACATGACCGACCCCAACTGGGAACCCGTCATGAAGCGCGCCAGCGCCATCGTGACGAACCGCGGTGGCCGCACCTGTCACGCTGCCATCATTGCGCGTGAACTGGGCATCCCCGCCGTGGTCGGCTGTGGCAACGCCACCGAGCGCCTGACCGATGGCACCCTGGTGACCGTGGCCTGCTCCGAAGGCGACACCGGCTACATCTACGAAGGCCTGCTGGAAACCGAGGTTACCGAGGTGACCCGTGGCGAGATGCCCCACATCGGCCTGAAAGTCATGATGAACGTGGGTAACCCACAACTGGCGTTCGACTTCGCCCAGATGCCGAACAACGGTGTGGGCTTGGCTCGCCTTGAGTTCATCATCAACAACAACATCGGCGTTCACCCCAAGGCGATCCTCGACTACCCGAACATCGACAACGACCTGAAGAAAGCCGTCGAGTCGGTGGCCCGTGGTCATGCCTCGCCACGCGCTTTCTACGTCGACAAACTGGCCGAAGGCATCGCAACCATCGCTGCCGCGTTCTGGCCCAAGCCCGTCATCGTGCGTCTGTCGGACTTCAAGTCCAACGAGTACAAGAAGCTGATCGGCGGTTCGCGCTACGAGCCGGAAGAAGAAAACCCAATGCTGGGCTTCCGTGGCGCCTCGCGCTACATCAGCTCCGAGTTCGGGGAAGCTTTTGCCATGGAATGCGAAGCGCTCAAGCGCGTGCGCAACGACATGGGCCTGACCAACGTCGAGATCATGGTGCCCTTCGTGCGCACCCTGAAGCAAGCCGAGCGTGTCACCAACATGCTGGCCGACCACGGCCTGGTGCGTGCCTCCAAGGGCGGCAAGGACGGCCTGCGCGTCATCATGATGTGCGAAGTGCCCTCCAACGCCATCTTGGCCGAACAGTTCCTGGAATACTTCGACGGCATGTCCATCGGCTCCAACGACCTGACCCAGTTGACACTGGGTCTGGACCGCGACTCGGGCCTGGAACTGCTGGCGGCCGACTTCGACGAACGTGATCCGGCCGTCAAGGCCATGATCTCGCGCGCCATCGCCGCCTGCCGCGCCCAAGGCAAGTACATCGGCATCTGCGGCCAGGGCCCCAGCGACCACCCTGACTTCGCCGAATGGCTGGCTGCCGAAGGCATCGTTTCGCTCTCGCTGAACCCTGACACCGTGGTCGAAACCTGGCAGCGCCTTGCCGCCAAGTAAGCCTTGAATCCACGAAGGCGCTTCCCCTTGGGAGGCGCCATTTGAGCTGATTCACACGGACGCCACCCACGGGTGGCGTTTTCGTTGCTATAATCGCGGGTTACCTGAATGTTGCCCAGGGATTCAAAACCAGGGGCAGCCCTTGCCGTTTGCGGGTTTGACGCTTCGCGACGGCTTCCATCAACTGGAATCCACAAGGAGTTTCCATGCGTCACTACGAAATCA
>JACCDZ011211547.1_pt1 | contig 10553 bp, 1 predicted proteins | sample 7449551 | NCBI WGS metagenome assembly JACCDZ01 (sample SAMN15323452, study PRJNA562643) | freshwater metagenome | isolation source: river surface water | place: USA:Blue River Watershed | collected 2017-08-18
CAAGGCGGCGCTGGCCGGGCTTTCGTTGCCAGCCGGGTCGGTGACGGTGTAGCTCAGCTGGTGCGCACCGTCAGCCAAAGGCGTGGTAGGCGTGAGCGTGCCGGTGGCCGGGTCGTAGGTGGCGGGCACCTTGACGCCGTCCACGTACAGGCTGGGGGTGGTGCCTGCGGGCAGGGTCGGGATGTTGAGGCCCGGTGTAGTGTCGTCGGTGGTGGGCGCGGTGCTGGTCGGGCTGATGACCGTGCCGGCGTTGTCGTTGTAGCTGGTGGGCGCGGCCGGTGTGGCGGGCGCGGTGGTGTCAAGCGTGAGGCTGCCGGTGCCGGGCGTGCTGTTGCCCGCAGCGTCGGTGCTGCTCAGGATCACGTTTTTGAGGCCGTCAGCACCCAGGCTGAAGCTGCCCGAGACGGGCGTGGCGGTGCCGGTGTCCAGGCTCCAGGTGCCGTTGCTGTTGGCTGTGACCTGGAAGGTGGCTCCACCCACAGTGACGCTGACGGTGCTGCCGGCTTCGGCGGTGCCATTGAGCAGCGGCGTGGTGTCGCTGGTGGTCTGGCCGGTGACGGTGGGCGCAGCAGGCGCGGCGCTGTCGACGGTGAAGTTCAGCGGTGCAGAGTCTGCGCTAACCTGGCCGAGCGTGTCGGTGGCCTGGGTGGTGATGCTGTGTGCGCCGTCGGTCAGGGCGGTGGTGGGTGTGAGTCTCCAGTCGCCGTTGGCGTCGGCCGTGACGGTGCCGATCAGCGTGCCGTTGTCATAGAGCCTGACGGTGGCGTTGGGTTCGGCCGTGCCGCTGAAGGTGGGCTTGGCGTCGTTGGTGCTGCTGCCGTTGGCGATTGCGCCGGTGACTGGCGAGACGTCGTCGTTGGCGGTGAACGCGGGGGCGTCGGGGGCTGCGGTGTCGAGCGTGAAGCTGCCGCTGCCAGCCGTGCTCAGGCCAGCGGCGTCGGTGCTGGTCAGGGTCACGTTTTTGAGGCCGTCAGCCCCCAAGCTGAAGCTGCCCGAGACGGGCGTGATGGCACCGGTGTCCAGGCTCCAGGCGCCTTGGGTGTCGGCGATGACTTCAAAAGTCGCGCCGCCCACGGTGACGCGCACGGTGCTGCCGGCTTCGGCCGTGCCGGTGAGCACGGGGGTGGTGTCGTTGGTGGTCTGGCTGTTGACGGTGGGCGCAGCGGGTGCGCTGGTGTCTACGGTGAAGTCCAGCGGTGCGCTGGAGGGGCCGGTGTTGCCGGCCGGGTCGGTGGCGACGGTGGTGATGCTGTGCTCACCCTGGGCCAGTGGCGTGGTGGGCGTGAGGCTCCAGGCGCCGGTGATGGGGTCGGCGGTGGCGGTGCCGATCAGCTGGCCCTTGTCGTACACCTGGACGGTGGCACCAGGCTGGGCGTTGCCGCTGAGCGTGGGTGTGGTGTCGTCGGTGGTGGCGTTGGGCGTGATGGCGCCCTGCTCTGCACCCACGTTGTCGCTGGCGTTCAGGCTGGGGGCTGCAGGTGCGGTGGTGTCGAGCGTGAAGCTGGACGCGCTGCTGGCCGGGCTGGTGTTGCCTGCGGCATCAGTCACGGTGGCGGTCACGCTGTAGCTGCCGTCGGTACCCAGCTGGTCCTGGGGGATGGTGACGGTGGCGGTGTGGCCGCCAATGTCGTTGGCCGTGAGGGTGTAGGGCACGGTGCTGGTGCCAGCGGGGCCTGTCACAGTGAGGGTGACGGTGTCACCGGCGACGGCGCCGGTGGGCAGGGCCACCTGGATTTGCACGCCGTCGGCGGCCTCCAGCGTGCTGACACCGCCTGTGGCTTCGGCCACGGCCAGCGTGGGTGCCAATGTGGCAGCGTTGTCCACGGTGAAGGCCAGCGGGTCGCTGGACGGGCCTTCGTTGCCCGCCTTGTCGGTGGCGGTGGTGGTGATGCTGTGCTCGCCCTGGGCCAGCGGCGTGGTGGGCGTGAAGCTCCAGGCGCCGTCGGTGCCGGCAGTGGCCGTGCCCAGCAGCTGGCCGTTGTCGTACACCTTGACGGTGGCGCCGGGTTCGGCGCTGCCGCTGAAGGTGGGCGTGGTGTCGTCGGTGGTGCTGTTGGGCGCGATGGCGCCCTGCTCGTTGCCCACGTTGTCGTTGGCACTCAGGCTGGGCACAGCGGGCACGGTGGTGTCCAGCTGGAAGCCGGTGGGTGTACTGGCCGGGCTGGTGTTGCCAGCGGCGTCGGTGACGGTGGCGCTGACGGTGTAGCTGCCGTCCACATAGCTGCCGTTGGTGGCGCGGAGGTCTGCCACCGGGATGGTGACGGTGGCCTTGCCCGCGGTGATGTCGTCGGGCTCGACCGTGTAGGCGACGGTGCGGGTGGTGTTGTTCGGGCCGCTGACCGTGAGGGTGACGGTGTCACCGGCCACCACGCCGCTGGGCAGGGTGACTTGGGTTTGCACGCCGTCCACCGCTTCGACGGCGTTGACGCCGCCTGCCGCTTCGGCAATGGCCAGCGTGGGTGCGCTGGTGGCGGTGGTGTCGACCGTGAAATGGAGCGGGTCGCTGGACGGGCCGGTGTTGCCGGACGGGTCGGTCGCGGTGACGGTGACGCTGTGCGGGCCATTGGCCAGCGGCGTGGTGGGCGTGAGGCTCCAGACGCCGGTCACTGGGTCGGCGGTGGCGGTGCCCAGCAAGGTGCCGTTGTCATACACCTTGACGGTGGCACCGGGTTCGGCCGTGCCGCTGAAGGTGGGTGTGGTGTCGTCGGTGGTGCTGTTGGGCGCGATGGCGCCCTGCTCGGTGCCCACGTTGTCGCTGGCGTTGGCCAGCGGTGCGGCCGGGGCCGAGGTGTCGAGTTTGAAGGGTGCAGCGCTGCTAGCCGGGCTGGTGTTGCCGGCTGCGTCGGTGACGGTGGCGCTGACGCTGTAGTTGCCATCCACATAGCTGCCGCTGCTGACCAGCTGGGCAACCGGGATGGTGAGGGTGGCGGCCTTGGCCACCACATCGTCGGGCTCGACGGTGTAGGTGACGACGCTGGTGCTGCCATCGGGGTGAGTCACGGTCAGAGTGACGGTGTCACCGGCCACCACGCCATTGGGCAGGGTGACTTGGGTTTGCACGCCGTCAACGGCTTCAACGGCGCTGACGCCACCTGCCGCTTCGGCAATGGCCAGCGTGGGCGCGCCGGTGGCTGCGGTGTCCACCGTGAAGGCCAGCGGATCGCTGGAGGGGCCGGTGTTGCCCGCCGGATCGGTGGCGGTGCTGGTGATGCTGTGCGCACCCTGGGCCAGTGGCGTGGTGGGCGTGAGGCTCCAGACACCGGTGGAGGGGTCGGCGGTGGCGGTGCCCAGCAAGGTGCCGTTGTCGTACACCTGGATCGTGGCGCCGGGTTCGGCCGTGCCGCTGAAGGTGGGTGTGGTGTCGTCGGTGGTGGCGTTGGGCGTGATGGCGCCCTGCTCTGCCCCCACGTTGTCGTTGGCGCTCAGGCTCGGCGCGACGGGCGTGGTGGTATCGAGCTTGAAGGTTGCAGCGCTGCTGGCCGGGCTGGTGTTGCCGGCCGCGTCGGTGACGGTGGCGCTGACGCTGTAGTTACCGTCCACATAACTGCCGTTGGTGGCGCTGATGTTGGCCACAGGAATGGTGACGGTGGCTGTGCCAGAGGTGACGTCGTTGGGCGTGACGGTGTAGGTCACGGTGCTGGTGCTGCTGTTGGGGCCGCTGACCGTGAGGGTGATGGTGTCTCCGGCCACGGTGCCGGTAGGCAGCGTGACTTGCGTCTGCACGCCGTCGACCGCTTCGACGGCATTGACGCCGCCGCTGCCTTCGGCAATCGCCAAGGCGGATTCGGCAATGGTGCCGGGGGTACCGTCCGGCTTGGTGCCGGGCGCGCTGGTGTCCACGGTGAAAGGCAGTGGCGCAGAAGCCGCGCCCGTGCTGCCGGACGTGCTGGTCACCGTGGTGGTGACGCTGTGCGCGCCCTGGGCCAGCGCGGTGGTGGGCGTGAAATTCCAGACACCGTTGGCGTCTGCGGTGGCGGTGCCCATCAGGGCGCCGTTGTCGTACACATTGACGGTGGCACCCGGTTCAACGGTGCCGCTGAAGGTGGGCTTCGTGTCGTTGGTGCTGGCACCGCTGGAGATGTTGCCGGTGACCGCAGCCACATCGTCGAAGGCGGTGAAGTCGGGCGCTGGCGTGGCCAGCGTGAAGCTGCTGGCAGCGCTGGCCGGGCTGGTGTTGCCGGCCGCGTCGCTGACGGTGGCGGTGACGCTGTAGTTGCCATCGACGTAAAGGCCCCCCTCGCTCAGGCTGGCCACCGGCACGGTGACCGTGGCGCTGCCGCTGGCCACATCGTCCGGGGTGACGGTGTAGGCGATGGTCTCTTTGCTGCCGTCTGGCTGCGTCACCGTCAGGGTGATGGTGTCACCGGCCACGGTGCCGGTGGGCAGCGTGACTTGCGTCTGCACGCCGTCGGCCGCTTCGGCGGCGCTGACGCCACCGGTGGCTTCGGCCACGGCCACAGCGGGCGTGGCGATGCTGCCGGGCGTGCCGTCAGGCTTGGTGCCGGGGGCAGTGGTGTCCACCGTGAAGGGCAGCGGTGCCGAGGTGCCGCTGGTGTTGCCTGCGGTGTCGGTGCTGGTGGTGGTGACGCTGTGCGCACCTTGGGCCAGCGCGGTGGTGGGCGTGAAGGCCCAGGCGCCTGTGCCGTTGGCCGTCGCGGTGCCGATCAAGGTGCCGTTGTCATACACGTTGACGGTCGCGTCCGGTGTGGTGGTCCCGGTGAAAGTGGGCTTCGTGTCGTTGGTGCTGTCACCGCTGGCAATGGTGCCCAGCACGGCAGACACGTCGTCGGTGGCCGTGAAGCTCGGGGTGGCGGGGCCGGTGGTGTCGAGCGTGATGCTGCCGGTGCCGGACGTGCTGTTGCCCGCCACATCGGTGCTGGTGACGCTGACGTTCTTGAGGCCGTCCGCGCCCAGGTTGAAGGTGCCGGAAGTGGGCGTGGCGGTGCCCGTGTCCAGGTTCCAGCGGCCTGCGCTGTCGGCCGTGACCTGGAAGGTCGCGCCACCCACAGTGACGCTCACGGTGGTGCCTGCGTCGGCGGTGCCGGTGAGCACGGGGGTGGTGTCGTTGGTGGTTTGCGAACTGACCGTGGGCGCGTTGGGTGCGCTGATGTCCACGGTGATGGGCAGGGCCGGGCTGCGCGCGCTCTCGTTGCCGGCGGCATCGGTCAGGCTGTAACTGAGCTGGTGTGCGCCTTCGCTCAGAGGCTGGTTGGGCGTGAGGGTGCCGGTGACCGCGTCGTAGGTGGCGGGCGTGAGGATGCCGTCCACGTACAGGCTGGGCGTGGTGCCTGTGGGCACGGTGCCCACGTTCAGGCCCGGCGTGGTGTCGTTGGTGGCAGGCGCAGTGCTGGTGGCGTCCAGCACAGCAGCGACGTTGTCGTTGTAGCTGGTGGGTGCGGCGGGGGCAGCGGGTGCGGCGGTGTCGATCGTGAACGGGGTGACGTTGGCCTGTGTGGTCACACCGCCGTTGGTGACATTGAGCACCGGGTTGTAGGTACCTGGGGGCAGTGCGCTGGGCTGGGTGAATTTCCAGGTGCCGTCGGCGTTGACGGTGACCGGGTAGGTCTGACCGTTGAGTGTGATGGTGGCGGTCGATCCGGCGGGCACACTGCCCGACAGGGTGGGCGTGGTGTCGTTGGTGATGTTGTCACCCACCACGCCGGTGTCGCTGCTGACGTCGAGTGCGCCGCTGGAGACCTGCGCAAGGTTCACGCCGTAGTTCTGCGTGGCGGCGGCCTGCGTGCCACCGGTGCCGGTGACACTGGCGTCGATGCTGGTGTCGCTGTCGGCGACCAGATCGGACGCGGGCACAGGGATGCTGTAGGCACCACTGGCGTTGATCTGGGCGCTGAAGGTTTTGCCGTTGACCCTGAGGGTGACGGTGTCGCCGCTGGCGTATTGGCCCGTCACCCTGCCCGTGATGGCGATCGAGCCGGTGTTTTCGACGGCGCCGATGATGTTGTCAACGGTGACCGGATTGATGTAGAGCGCAGTCTGGGCCGGGATGTTGGTGGGCTCGACGGTGTAGTCCTGCGCGGCGGTGGCGGTATCGCCCCCGGTGGCGGTGATGCTGGCTTCGATGCGGGTGTCGGCGTCGGCCTTGAGGTCAGCGCTGGCGACGTTGACGCTGAAACGTCCGTCGGTGCCCACTGTCGCGGTGTAGGTCTTGCCGTTGACGCTCAGGCTGACTGCATCACCGGCGGCGTACTGACCTGTGGCCTGACCGCTGACAGCGATGGTGCTGGCGCCCCCTTCGGCGGCGGCGATGACGTTGTCGCCGGTGATCGGGTTGATCGTGAGTGCGGTCTTGACGCTGGGGGTCGGTGCGTTGAGGTCGACTGCATAGTTCTGCTGGGCGCTGGCGGCAGTGCCGGCGCTGCCATTCACGCTGGCCTGGACGGTGGTGTCGGCGTCGGCGATCAGGTCGGATGCGGCCACAGCGATGCTGAAGCGACCGTCGGCGGCAGCGGCGCCGGTGATGGTCTTGCCATTGACGCTGAGGGTGACCACGTCTCCGGCGGCGTATTTGCCGCTGACTTTGCCGGTGATGGCAATGGTGCCGGTGTTTTCGGCAGCGGTGATGAGGTTGTCGGCCGTGACCGGGTCGATCGAGAGCGCGGTCTGGGTCGGGGTGTTGGTGGGCTCGACGGTGTAGGTTTGTGCGGCGGTGGCGACGTTGCCGCCGGTGCCGGTGATGCTCGCTTCGATGCGGGTATCGGCATCGGCCTTGAGGTCGGCGCTGCTGACATTGACGCTGAAGCGGCCATCGGCCCCAACGGTGGCCGCGTAGGTCTTGCCATTGAGACTGATGCCCACGGCATCGCCCGCAGCGTACTGGCCGGTGGCCTGGCCGCTGACAGCAATCGTGCTGGCGCTGCCTTCGCTGGCGGTGATGACGTTGTCACCGGTGATGGGGTCCAGGCTCAGGGCGGTTTGCGGGCCGGGGAACGGCGTGCGGCTGTCGACAACGTAGTTTTGTGTCGCACTGGCAAGCGTGCCCCCGCTGCCGGTGACAAAGGCGTCTACGGTAGTGTCAGCATCTGCCACCAGATCGGACGCTGCTACAGCGATGCTGAAGCTGCCGTCGGCGGCGGCAGTGCCGGTATAGGCCTTGCCGTTGACGCTGAGGGTGACGGTGTCGCCCGTGGCGTATTTGCCGCTGACCTTGCCTGTGATGGCGATAGTGCCGGTTTTTTCGTCCACGGCGATGTAGTTGTCGCCAGTGACAGGGTTGATGCTCAGTGCGGTCTGGATGGGCGTGTTGCCGCTTTCGACCACATAGTCCTGCGCGGCGGTTGCACTGTCGCCGTTGGTGCCAGTGACGCGGGCTTCGATCTTGCCGTCCTTGTCGGCGGCAACGTCAGACGCGGGCACGCTGGCACTGAAACTGCCATCGGCCGCTGCGGTGCCGGTGAAGGCCTTGCCGTTGACGTAAACGGTGACCACGTCGCCAGCGGCAAACGCGCCGCTGACCTTGCCGGTGATGGCCAGGCTGCCCGTGTTCTCGGCTGGGGTCAGGACGTTGTCGCCGGCGACGGGGTTGATCGACAGCGCGGTCTTGCCACCCGTGTTGGGCAACGGGTTGGGGTCAGGGTTGGTGTTGCCGCTTTCGACCACATAGTCCTGCGCAGCAGCGGCAGCCTGACCGCCAGTGCCTGTCACGCTGGCTTCGATCTTGGTGTCGGGGTCGGCCTTGAGGTCGGCACTGTCGACGTTGATGCTGTAGCTGCCGTTGGCAGCAACGGCGCCGCTGTAGCGCTTGCCGTTGACGCTGAGGGCGACGGTATCGCCCGTGGCAAAAGTGCCACCGACCTTGCCAGTGACGGCGATGGTGCTGGCGCTGCCTTCGGTGGTGGTGACGATGTTGTCACCGGCAATCGGGTCGAGGGTCAGCGTAGTTGTGTTGGCTTCGGGGGTGGCCGCGGCCGGCGTGGCAGACGCCGCGCTGGTGTTGTCGGCTGCGTCGGTCGCGGTGGCAGTGATGTTGCCGGCGCTCAGCGGGCTGGTGGGCGTGATGCGCCATTGGCCGCTGCTGTCTGCGGTGGCTGTGCCGATGGTGTTGCCACTGGCGTCCTTGACCACCACCGTGTCGCCCGCCTCGGCAGTACCGCTGATGGGGTTGGTGGTACCGGTCTTGCCTGCGTCGCCAATGGCCACGCTGGTGCTGGTGTCCACGGTAAACGGGGTGATGGGCGTGGCGGTGGTGACGCCAGCCGCGGTGATGTTGAGCACCGGGGTGTAGGTGCCATCGGGCAGTCCGGTGGGCTGGGTGAAGCTCCAGGTGCCATCGGCGTTGACGGTGACCGGGTAGGTCTGCCCGTTCAGGCTGATCGTGGCGGTGGCGCCAACTGGCGCCGTGCCGCTGAGCGTGGGCGTGTTGTCTTTGGTGCGGTTGTCGCCCTGCACGCCGCTGTCCGATGCGGGGGCAAGTGCGCCGGTTCCTGCGGCGGCGGGGTCGGTGCCCGGCGCGGCAGCAGCGGCCGCAGCCACGGCACCTGCGCCCAGCAGGCCCAGCAAGGGGTTGAATGCCGCGACAACGGCCACAGCCGCACCGGCTGGCGCAACCTCGGCGGCACCCAGAGCGACACTGACCGACTGGCCACCGTCGACCAGCTCCGGGATCAGGCCCTTGATGGCAGGGTCTTCGGGGATGTATTCGTAGAAGGCCCCGTTTTCGGCCTGACCAATGACACCGTTGTAGCCAGCGGGCATTTCGCCGTAGTAGTCCTCGATGATGAAGTCTGGACTGCTACCGCCTTCAAAGGTGATTTCGAGGTTCTTGCCCTTGCGCCGGGCCTTGACGTAGTCGGGCGCCAGGTTTTTGTCGCGGCCAAGTTCCTGCAGCTGGTATTTGACCCCGGCCTGTGCCTTGATGCGCACGACCTGGCCTTTGTCACCGGCACCTTGCTGGACGTCGAGGGCTTTGTTGTTTTCTGCTTTGCCGGTATTGACGAGGACTTTGTATTGCTTGGCCATGGTGTTCTAACCTGAAAAAACGCTGTTCTATAAAGAGAGGGGCTGCTGCTGGCGATCAGCTCAAAGTGCTGTCTGCAAAGCACTTCGGGATCACACCTGCCAGGGCTCTGGCGGGTGTGATCCCCTGATCGCGGGCGGGATGGAGCGACATCAATGTCTTAAACCTGTGACCTCGATGACGACCCTTCGGTTGGGCTGGTTGCACGCCTGAGCCTGGGGGGTGGGCACACTGCCGCAGCCACCGACCACAGGCTCGCGCGAGCCCCGTCCTTCGGCGGTGATGGGCATGCGTTGTCGACCGGTGCTTTCGATGTACTGACGCACGGTATTGGCACGCTCAATGGACAGGCGCTCGTTGATCGCCGGGTCGCCCAACGGGTCGGCGTAGCCGATGACATGCAAGCGGTCGATGCGTGCATAGTCCTGGTGCAACTTCGCCAGCAGGCTGTCGATGGCACCTGCGCCGGCGCTGGTCATGGCATTGCGATCAGAGCGCGCAAATGCAAACAGGGTGTCGGCAGCCAGGATGCGTCGGTCGGGCTGCGCGGCCACAGGCTCTGGCGTGACTTCGATGCAGTCCTGCGCCACGCGCGAGATCGTGTGCAGCTGCAGTCGCTTGCTGGGCAGCTCCTGCAGCGCCTGCTGTGCGGACACCGGGAACAGCACCGGCCGCCCTCCTTGTTCGCGCACGCGCAGATAGTGGGTCTGGCCGCCAAGCAGGCGCATGGCGGTGATGGTGTCGGGCAGGTCCCTGGGACTTTGGCCAACCTGCGCCTGCCGAGCACCCAGCTCGACGCTGCCGGGGGCGTAGCAGAGGTCGGTGTAGGCACCCTTGATCAATGACGCGTGGTAGCTGCCGTTGACAAATATGGAGGTGGCGCCGTTGCGGCGGTCATCGTCCAGGCGATAGAGCACGATGCGCGTCTGGCCGGGGCCTATGCTCACGCCACCCGGGTAGTTCTGCCCAAGCACTTCGATGCGTGCACCGTCGCTTTCGATGGCGCTGGTGGCGGTTTGCGCCAATGTGCTTGCGCAGGCTAAACACAGCCAGCAAGCCATCATGAGTCTGATCATCATTCGGTGCTCCACAGGATGCTCGGCAGCACGAATAGCACGAACGTTCAGATCGCTCGATGGTTGCTACATTTCTAATGCTTTACGCCGCTTTTTTTCGAGCATATCCATTAATTCGATAAAACACAGCCCCGAATTGGGTAATAAACCCCAATCAAATTTGTCGTTTTGGGCAGTTTTTGGATGGATTTGCTGTTTGGAGCGACGGTTGGCCGGCACAATGCAGCCGAAAACGCGGAGTCAGGAGCTGCGGCGGATCAGACACCGGCCTATGTCAGCACGCGGTCTTGATCGGCTGAAAGGCTGGCGCCACAAGCAAAAGATTGTTGTTTGCTCAGATGTGCATCAATTCAGACACGAGTGAAACATGCCGCGGCAATCGGCATAGGGGGGCGCGATTAACGCAGCCACCCCTGCCACACCACCCGGCATGCGGGTCCGCACCGGGCGGTTCGAGAGTTTGAGGTCATGACAGCCTTGGCACCCCCAGCTGGTCGAAGTAC
>JACCDZ011482313.1_pt1 | contig 10552 bp, 8 predicted proteins | sample 7449551 | NCBI WGS metagenome assembly JACCDZ01 (sample SAMN15323452, study PRJNA562643) | freshwater metagenome | isolation source: river surface water | place: USA:Blue River Watershed | collected 2017-08-18
AGAGCGGCTAAAACAAGAGCTGGGTCGAGTCGCAAGATCTGGCAGCGAAGGCAGAACCGTTTCAGTCATCCGCTTTGATGAGCTTCGTGGCTTGCTATACCGCCCTGTATTTACAAACACTGTGATGGATTTAGCCTATTTACAGGAAATTGCAAAGATCAACAATCCAGATTTTTTATTACACACGCTACAGCATTTGGCTCAGTATGTTGATAAAGAGCGGATTCACAAGCGCGAACTTCACGCTTTAAAATCGGATATTCTGGCAAAAGCTAATGCAGCACTCAATCAAAACGAAGCTCTTTCATCTGATCAGCGCAGTCAGTTTACCCAAGTCTTGCAAAAAACCTTAGAGGGCTTATCTCTAGACAATAAAGCTCAAGTTGTTGATGCAATTAATGAGTATTCTAAAGAGTATCAAATTTCTAAGATTAGCCTGGATGCAGATGATCTCGTTGAAGAGGAAATTGTTGGCAATCCTTTTGAAAATAAGCTATTCGCCAAGCTGAAAAATGAGGTGGTATCTAAGTTTTCTGAGATTGAAGCCTTTACCAATGCACAAGATCTCAAAACGCTAATCTCTGTAGCCGAAGACTATAAAGTTACAACAACGGGCTTTTTGGGCAAAATTACAACGACATTCCCAGCACGTGAGCTCTTTTATAGCAAACTTCACGAGCTTAGTAGTGATAAAGCCATAACTGCCGATTTGGATGCAACGTTTGTCGCCATTAAAAAAGCGCTTATTGATGAGGTTTACACAAGGAATCCTCAGCACTGGAAACTTGCTGATCTTGCCTGTGCCACAGATTTGCAATCCTTAATTAAAATCGCAGCAAAGCTGGCTACAAATGCGTGGACTGCTAAACCAACGACTTTACTACAATTAGAAACAATTCTAAAAAATGAGCAGTATGCCCCTTATTTAAAACTAAAATCAATTCCTGCTGATTTTAAAACTGCACATTTATTGGAATATGCAGATAAGGGTTTTGTCTCCCCTGTCTTAGTTGATAGTACCGTCCTGACACAGATCTATAATGGTGTCTACGGTTACCTTGGCTATCAAAATCTTTCTGATCAATATGACAAGCATTATAGGAACGAGTATATTGTTTTAGGTAATAAGAGTCAGGAAGGATTAAATAGGGATAAAGAGGTAGAACAGCACCATCCCATGTTCCAAGAAATCAACTATGCTATAGAGCTTCTATATGATCAGTTGAGCAAATCTGCAGAGGTTGATATCAGTAAAATTGCACGGGCATTGGTTAATTCACGCCATATTAATTCAATCGTACGGGCTATAAAACATTATGAAAATCATAAATTTAACGCGCTTTTGCCCAACAACCCTGACAATGCAGCGTTTAACGCCATCAACCAAAGCCTGCTGCCACTTTATACTTATTTAAAAGATCACAATATCAAGCTTGAGAGCTTTATTGGTGACTTGAATAAAATGAGAATAGCCAAAGTTGAGTTGAACGAAAAACTGGAGAATTTACTTGAGCTTATAACAAACAATACAGACAAGACAAAAGCCCCACTGAATAGTTATCTTTACACCTATTACCAGGAAGGGACTGTTCAGGTTGGTGATAAACAGATCAAGGTATGTTTGCCAAGATGTGTTCTGGATGCGTATGATCCTGCTTCTGCTAGTAAGAAGACGGGATCATATAATCTGCAAACAGTGGTCAACAATCTTAAAGAAGCCTTAGAAGAAGCTAGTGATAGTGTTCTCCAAACGCCCATCGCAAAAATTAACGACACGAGAAAGAGTCTGGATAAATGTTATGAGGTAGTCTTAAAAAAACCATTTAAAGAACAACTCGAGCATGATGGTAAAGTGCTATTTGAAAAGGCTCCGAACAACGAGTTAAACAAAGACTCAAAAAACATAGAGTGGCTGTTTTGTGATAATAACGGAAAAGAGAAGAATGTGAGTCTAGACAACGCATAACAGGCAGATCACGTACCCTAAACTGCCAAGACAGTTTTCTGAAAATTCCTCTTACACCTGATTTTAGTGCCATTAGCCTTATGAATACTCGAGACCCTTCAGATAGGGTATAAATCCCCACTTAGGCTTTTCTCTATCAAGCCGGAACTTGCCCGCTACGCTGGCGAGCATCGTGAAAAGCACCTCGCCTGAGGTTGATTTTATATAAGGATGCGGATGGGTATAGCTAGTAGCCTCGAGACTCTGTGCCGCTCCGCATAACCTCCACTGGTCAGTAATTCCATCAAAATAACTTCCTTCAATCTTGCCACTGATTAATTTTGCATAAGAAGCATGAGTAACCCAGTTATGATAATTAATACGGTGATAAAACGCCCAATAACCAGAACCACCTATATCAGCATTGTTCCAGGTCATTCTTACGACATAAAGAGGACTAGGGGCAAAGTAGCGCTGTCCTAATCTGCCCATAGCCGTCAAAATTTCCCGCTCTTCACTATCTCTATCCTCCCACGCTACATTGCTATGAATAGTTTTATATGTGCTAAACACTATCGAAATACCATTAGTGTTAATCGTAAAGCCATCTAAAAGGTCATTAGACACAGCACCCAGCTGATTTGGGCTTAGGCGAAAAAATGGCATTTGATAAAGATGTTCATTAAGCGACTCCTCAAACGCCCGTTTATTTTTGGCTTGCTCTTCTTCCAGCTTTATTTTCGAAAGTGCTAAATCCTCCTTATGCTGTTCCAGCTGATTATACAAAGTAGCCACCTTTTCACTAACCCCGTCAGTTTGATAGAGATACTTATTCAGAAATTCGTCAAACGCTAACACATGTTTGACCTGTTCTTCTTCAAGTTTTCTTTTCGAAAGTGCTAAATCCTCCTTATGCTGTTCTAGCTGATTATACAAAGTAGCTACCTTTTGGTTAACCTCGTTAGTTTGATAAAGATAGTCACCCCGAAACTCATTAAATGCTAACGTATGCTTGGCTTGTTCCTCTTCTAGCTTTAATTTTGGAAAGGGCTAAATCCTCCTTATGCTGTTCCAGCTGACTACGCAAGCTGTCTATTGTTTCCTTTGTGTCGTCGTAATAAACGGAGCTGACCGTTATATCAGGACTTACTTCAACGGAGTTGACAGTTATATCAGCACTTACTTCGAGATCATTTTCCTTATCTCCTCCCACGATCTCATACTCATCACCAATGTCAGACTTTGGGTGGGCGAAAGCATAATTAGCTGTTGTTGGTATACTTAAAGCACACAACCCTAAACAGACGCTAAGCCTGACATACATGCTCTTAACTTGACTCTTTTCCATAGATACTCCCTGTTGCTCAAATCCATCCCGCAAATACCCTGCGCGATTACTCTTCTCGACTACTTCGGCGTCCTCGCACAATAACACCTCGACGACAGAGCTTCACATTGCCTGCACATCGACACGTAAAACCATCCAAAGACACCATGCGACTTAGAGTACCAATGTTAGGACTCTCAGCCACGACACCCGATGGTAGCACGCGGAATAAGAGCGAAGTAAGTAAATTAAAGTCATAACGAGAAACAGAAGGCGTGATATGGTAAAGTTTCGTTTCGTGTAGTACTTGGGCTCTGGCTATCTTTCCGCCCATTACTTAAGTGTGGGTTGTCAGTGTGACGGACACCGATTACTCACACCGACACGCTTGGGCGAGTTATTTGCCCACTGATGTGCAACTTCGTGTCGCACGTGGAAATTTCGTCTAAGCCCTTTAATGTAATCCTTTTAGCTTGAGATATAGCAGGCTTTTGCAACCTGATTTTGGTACTCCACAAGTGCTTGCCCAAGTTCTTGCTCATCTGCTACACCCGATGCTAATCGAGCAGTTGTTAGGGCAACAATATCTGTTGGCGGAGCTAAACTCGCGCGCAAAGCATCAGCGGAAAGAGCAGTTAATAAGCTATGCACGGTGATCACTTTGGTGGCACCTCCATTCTCGACATCAATCAATGGCGCCCCACTTAGGCCGTTTAAAATCGAAATAACTGTACTGTTGTTAGGCGTTGTAGCTGTGGTAATTAATTCCCTTAAGCGGTCAATATTTTCAGGACCCGACCAGGTTGAGTCGTGCGCATTAGCTGACGTATTGTGCGTAATTGCTGGCTGCCCTGTTTCCAGTATGGTTAAGTGACCGTTTAGTACTCTTGGATGCCTTACCACCCCACTTGTAACACCATCCGCGATTAATGGATGGTATTTGACTATGACATGATCATTGTTGCCCACAGTTATTAGCACTAAAGGTCGATCTAACTTCTGCTGTGCAACAAAGTAGACAAGCGTATTACCACAACGCGTTTCCATGGCAAGTGGTGTATTGGTCATTTCACTATCGTAAGTGTGAATCAAAGGTACGTTAAACGGATATACAAATTGTGCACCCCTCGTAACGTCTCGCCAAGCAGCGGCATCTTCCTCACTAATATTTGCCGTATGATAGGCAGCTGCCATAAGTCCTCCACTTATTCTACCACCGATATCAACTGCTGCTGCAACAGCAGCAGTGAGTGGATTATTGACAACCGACACGGGGATCGTTTGACGGACAACCTCTCCTGTTACGGTATTGGTCGCATCAATGGTTATCATCAGCTGCCCGGCGCGATAGCCGTTTGCAAGATTTAGCGTGTGTACTGTGGGGGGAGTCGCATTAACCGTCAAATCGCAGCTAGCACCATAGCGCATTGCCGCGCCACAGGTATTTGCAACAATGTTTAAACCCGCTGGAGCAGTGATATGAAGCGTATATGGATCACCACCGCCTACCCTCATCACTCCGCTTTGGCGAACATCAAGGGTGTAGGTATTTTGATTAATAGCCGACGCCAGTAATGCTTTTTGGTTATTCACATCGCTTGCAACATGAACTGTTGTTGGGGTAACCCCGCCAGCAGTGTCACCGCCACCTCCGCCACCGCATCCACTGAGACCTCCTGCTAGAGCTAAAGTAGCTAGCAAATACCTCGCAGCATGTTTGCGGAAGCGTGTGACATAGTCGTAAGTTTCGGCATTACTGACCAGGCTTATGCACTTTTTTTTATCAACACCTTTAGCGCACTGCGCTAGAGATGAAGCGATTTTTAATTGATTTTTTTCTGCTTTCACATTAATTCCTCATTTGTTACGTTAATCAGTTGGATCTACCGTTTGGGTAATGCTGGTTTGCCTGACACATACCTTATGTAAAATAGCGTCAATGGTATAAGGGATATGTTCTTTTTTCTGGGTGCGGCGACATTTATACTCGATCATATCCTCTTCCAGGGTTTGCTCCCCAATAATGAGCTGATGAGGGATCCCGATTAAATCTGCATCGGCAAACATAATGCCTGCACGCTCCTTTCTGTCATCAAATAACACGTCAAACCCTGCGGCACGCAAATCATTATGAAGTTTGGTGGCAACTTCAAACACCTTACTTGATCTGTGCATATTCATTGGAATAATTGCAATATCAAAAGGCGCAATTTCGCCTGGCCAGATAATGCCATCTTTATCATGCGATTGCTCAATAGCTGCAGCAATAACTCGCGAGACACCAAAGCCATAACAGCCCATGATTAAATCCTGCTTTTTGCCATTTTCGTCAAGGATACTGGCACCCATTGCTTTGGAGTAGTGATCACCCAGTTGGAAAATATGTCCCACTTCAATGCCGCTGGTTTGCTGGAGAACCCCCTTCCCATCAGGGGATAAATCTCCAATGACAACATTGCGGATATCAGCAAGCTCATAGCTTGCAATATCACGCCCCCAGTTGACGCCAAAAAGATGAAAATCATCTTCATTGGCGCCGCAGACAAAATCACTGAGCATCGCAGCACTATAATCAACAATGACAGGGATCGGAGCATTGACAGGTCCGAGTGATCCTGCGCTGGCTTTAAATACCACTTGAATCTCCTGATCACTGGCGAAAGTAAATGGTGCCGTAATCTGCAGCAGTTTTCCTACCTTGATTTCATTCAGCTCATGGTCACCTCGCACGACTAGTGCAAAGAGCTTATTATGGCTGTCTTTAATCACAAGCGTTTTGACTGCTTTTGTGCTCACAAGGTTAAACTGTTGACAAATATCATTGATCGTTTTGAGTTTCGGCGTAGCTCTTTTTTCTAATGCTTGGGCTGGCTTGGCACGCTGACTCAAATCGGGCTTTAAATATTCGGCCATTTCAATATTAGCCGCGTAATCACTTTGGTCACTATAGCAAACAATATCCTCGCCAGCGGCAGCCAGCACCTGAAATTCATGCGTTTTACTGCCGCCGATGGCGCCTGCATCGGCGTTGACAACGCGAAACTCAAGTCCTATGCGTCGCAGAATATTACAATATGCCGTGTGCATTTTTTGATAAGTCTCTTCTAGACACTCGTAGCTGCTGTGAAAAGAATAAGCATCTTTCATGATGAATTCACGCGCACGCATAACGCCAAAGCGTGGACGGATCTCATCACGGAACTTCGTTTGAATCTGATATAGATTCAGAGGGAGTTGCTTGTAGCTTTTTATTTCCTTACGCGCAATATCAACGATGGGCTCCTCATGGGTCGGACCATAACAGAAATCACGATGATGGCGATCCTGCATTTTTAGAAGCTCTGGTCCAAATTTTTGCCAGCGATGGGTTTCTTGTAATAGCTCAGCAGGCAGGATGCTCGGCATTAATATCTCGCAAGCGCCCGCCTTATCCATTTCCTCGCGGACAATGGTCTTAACTTTTTGCAGCACTTTCATGCCCGTAGGCAGCCATTGATAAATGCCTGAGGCAAGTTTACGGATAAGCCCTGCTCTTAGCATGTACTGGTGACTGATCAGTTCAGCATCTTTAGGTGTTTCTTTTTCCGTGGCAAGTAAGGTTTGTGAGACTCTCATAATTTATGATTCAAAGGACGATAGGCGCTCATATTAGTTCGTTTTTTCGGCGGGTTCAAGCAGATTTACAGAAAAACAGTTGACGCTTAGGTTGATAGCAAGGATATTAACGAGTTATTTAGTTTTTCAATAGACCTGTACGCATAGTGATTGAGATATATATACTGAAACTTGCTTGTTTTGCTGAGCAGCAGGCAATGGCTGACCTGCCTGCGCAAATCACGCTTAAAGCCATAGAATTCAAGCTGGTAAAAAAACGAATAGAATATCTGGCTTCGCAGTGGCTGCGCCATAGGGTGTTGAGTCAATACCTGGACGGTAAGTCAGATAAATTGCGGTTTGCAACAACACACTCAGGACGACCTTATCTTCTTGACAGTGACATTGATTTTAATATCAGCCACACCAAAGACTACGTAGTTATGGCAGTAGCTAAAGGGCAGAAAGTGGGCATTGATGTACAAATTAAAAAGGAAAAAATTGATGCCTTAGCCATTGCTAAGCAATACTTTGCAGAAAGTGAATACAAAGCATTACTCGCCGTGACTGACTTAACGCAAAGGAGTAATCAGTTTTATTGGTTATGGGCATATAAAGAAGCCAGCTTAAAACTTACAGGTGAAGGGATAGTCCATGGTTTGGATCGTTATGCTTTCGATGTAGATAGCAATGGAAAGCTTAAGTCAGTGATCCTTGCACAGCGAACTTTTACCTATTTTAATTATGCTTTGGATCAAAACACACTGATGTGTCTTGCCTTTGAAAATAAAAATAGCCCGATAAACTTATGCTATTTGTGAATATACAACCATTACGGTATAGTGCCTTTTGTTTTTGAATCAATGTATTTTGCCGATGAAGATTAATAAAAACGACATAGACATAATGGTTTCTCTGCTAAAAGAAAATAAGGTGCTGGCATTGCCAACGGAGTCGGTTTATGGTCTAAGTTCGGTGCTGGAACCCAAAGCAGTGCAAAAGATTATGATACTTAAAAAGCGTAGCCACAATAAGGGATTTATTGTGCTATCAGGGGAAATAGAGCATTTACTGAGCGTTATTGATACGAGTCTGCTAAATGATATGCAGATTGCGAGACTCAAAAAAAAACACAACCGCGCAACAACCTGGATTGTACCAGTAAAGCCAGAATTTCGCTGGCTGACTGGACAGTTTGACAGCATTGCCGTGCGCCTGACTTCACATCCGCTTTTAAGCGAATTAACGCTGAAGCTTGATCGACCAATTATTTCAACGAGCGCAAATATTTCCGACATGCCTGCGGCAACTTCAGCAGCGGAGGTGAAAAAATATTTTGCCGATCAGGTTGATTATGTTTATGTGCAAACTAATTTTGTTGCAGCTAAACCGTCGCGATTAATTAATTTATTGACAGAAGAAGTATTAAGGGATTAGTAGAGATCAAGCCTAAGCAATAAAAATCATAAATCATCATCCAGCGCTAGGCGATGCTCAAATTAGTTTCTATACTGGGCGCTATTGGACATCAATACGGACTTAAATTAGGTATGAAAAAGTTATTTGGTTCACTGGAAAAAAAAGGGAAAGGTATGAATGCAGATTCTGAATTGATGGGGAATAAGGTTCCACAAGAGAAGAAATCACCAATGACCAGGCAGCAAAAATTAATGGTGCTTGGTGGTGTTATACTTCTGTGTATTTTGGTGTTTCAGCTGTTTACCATGAGCGATCAAAAAGAGGCTCAAGCACAGCACCAAGCCCTGCAACTGCATATTGAAGATCAGGCAGGAGTGACCAGAAATACACTTGCTGATATTATTCATGCCGAAACGGAGCAGATACGTAAATCAGCAGATGCAAAAGTGGCTGAGTTAAAGCAAATGATCCTAAATAACAGCACGGAAGTAATAACTCAGCTGCAACAATTGCAAATGAAGGTAGATGAAGTGCAAAAACAAACCAAGAGTTTTGATAAACTCAGTGATGAGTTAGTGCAAAAACTTTCGGCAAAATTACAACACGCTCCTGCAGCCAAAGCAGGTATTGAAAAAACAGACAGCGTTCAAACCATCCCTTTTGCCAGTTCAACTGCAGACAAACTGGCAACAAACTACCGAATTTATTCAGTCAATAGTTATGGTTTAGTGCTTCAAGCCGAAGATGGAACTTTTACAATTGCAAATATTGGGAAAGTATTACCAGATCTTGGTGAAATCACTTCAATGACGACCAATGAAGTGGTTGCGGGAGATTATAAAATCATTGCTAATCCTGCTGGATTTAAGGTCAATGAAACGGCTGCAATTTCTAACTATTAGTGGAGTAATACAGCGTATCAGATACTACAATCAGGCTTGTGCTGCGTGGTGAGTTCATGGATAATCGTGCCCATAAGCTTCTTCTGGATACACCTAAAAAATGCAACAGCAAACCATTAATCACCTCATTGAAGTATCGGGTCTTGGTTTACACTCAGGGACTGAGGTTAAGATGCGATTACTTCCTGCAGCCGTAGATGCTGGAATCGTGTTTAGACGTATAGACTTGCCCCCTATAAGAGAAATCAAGATCACGCCCTTTAATATCACTGAGGCGATCATGTGCACGCTTTTGGTATCACCTGAGGATAAGACCGTTTCTGTTGCCACGATTGAACACTTAATGTCGGCATTATGTATGTTTAGTATTGATAATGTCATTGTAGAAATTGATGCGCCCGAGCTGCCTGTGATGGATGGTAGCAGTATTGCGTTTGTCAGGGCTTTTGAAGAAACAGGGGTTAAGACCCAAGATAAAAAGCGTCATCTGCTCAAAGTGCTAAAATCTGTGCGCGTTGAAGAAGAAGACAAATTTGCTGAGGTGCATCCTGCGAACAAAACCAGTTATCGCTTTGAAATCAAATGGGATCATCCTGTGATTGCAAATACTCCTGCCATAGTTGAATTCTCAGGTGATAAACAAATGTATATTGATCACGTTGCCAAGGCGCGTACTTTTGGCTTTGTCGATCAGCTTGATTATTTGCACGCAAATAATCTGGCCAAAGGAGCCTCCCTTGATAATGCCGTTGGCATTACCAGTGAGGGCATTGCTAACCCAGAGGGCTTAAGATATCCCGATGAATTTGTGAAGCACAAGCTCTTAGATGCCATTGGCGATTTTTATGTGGGCGGTGCAATCTTGGGTCGTTTCAATTGTTATAAGTCAGGGCATACACTCAATAATAAACTTTTAAGAGCATTGTTTGCTGACAAGAGTGCCTGGGAATATGTTTAAAACGTTAGGGACTTATTGAACACGCCTATGCAAGCGGAGATCTTGTCAAAGCCTAATTTTGGTAGCAATAAAAGTAGCTAAAGTCTGAGAAATTCGTTAGGCTTTAGCAAGGTTTAGCAAGTTCAAAGTGATTATTTAAATGGCAAAGCGGTTATTGATTTTATTGATTACCTTATGTTTGATTGCTGGTGGCGCATATTATTTTTTTGGCGCGCATGAAAAAAGTAATATAAATCAGGCAAAATTAAATCAGCCCGATCCAGCAGCAACTGGACTGTACCAGATCCTGCAAACTGCTCATTTTATTGAGCAGGGACAGCAAAATGCCCCGCATCGCATGTATGTGATTTTTGATCCTAATTGCATTTTCTGCCATGCGCTTTTTGAAGCATCACAAAAACAAGTTG
>JACCDZ011432089.1_pt1 | contig 10548 bp, 8 predicted proteins | sample 7449551 | NCBI WGS metagenome assembly JACCDZ01 (sample SAMN15323452, study PRJNA562643) | freshwater metagenome | isolation source: river surface water | place: USA:Blue River Watershed | collected 2017-08-18
ACCCGCCAGAACAGCGTACTGCCGGCACGGCTCAGGGCCACCAGCACGGCGAAACCACCGAGCAGCAACACGGCCCACAGTGCCAGCGAGGGCTGCGCCTGCAACAGCAAGAGCTTGCCGAGGAAGCCGGACAGCGGCGGCAGACCGATCACCGCAACGGCGCCGAAGAAGAACAGGCCACCGAGCAGTGCGGGATTCTGCAGCGCCGGCCCCTGCACCAGGGCGCCGCCCTTGTCGCCGCGCTGGCGGGTGATGAGGTCGGCGAGGAGGAACAGGCCACCCGCCACCCAGGTACTGTGCAACAGGTAATAGAGCCCGGCGGCATGCGCCTGCGGTGTGCCACTGGCCACGGCGGCCAGCAGGGTGCCGGCCGACACCACCACCAGGTAGGCCAGCAGCATCTGCAGGCTGCGCGCCGCCAGCACGCCGACGGCCCCCAGCGCCACCGTGGCCAGGGCCAGCGGCCAGAGCCAGGCCTGGGTCAGGTGGGCCAGTTCACCGGCGCCCGCGCCGAACATCAGGGTGGCCAGGCGCAGGATGGCGTAGATGCCGACCTTGGTCATGATCGCGAACAGTGCCGCCACCGGCGCGCTGGCAGAGGCGTAGGCACGCGGCAGCCAGAAGTACAGCGGCAGCAGCGCCGCCTTGAGGGCGAACACCAGCAGCAGGAGCAGGCCGGCGGCGGCCAGCAGCGGCACCTGGTCGCCACTGGCCTGAGCCACCCGCAGCGACAGGTCGGCCATGTTCAGGGTGCCGCTGGCGCCATAGACCATGCCCAGGGCGATGAGGAACAGCGCCGAGCCGGTCAGGTTGAGCACCACGTAGTGCAGCCCCGCCCTCACCCGCTGCGCGCCCTGGCCGTGCAGCAGCAGCGCATAGGAGGCGATCAGCAGGATCTCGAAGAACACGAACAGGTTGAACAGGTCGCCAGTGAGGAAGGCGCCGTTGATGCCCAGCAGCTGGAACTGGAACAGCGCATGGAAGCGCGGACCGAGACGGTCGTCGCCGCGCAGTGCATACAGCAGCGCGGCGCTCGCCAGTACCGCGGTGGCCAGCAACAGCAGCGCGCTGAGGCGGTCGAGCAGCAGCACGATGCCGAACGGCGGCTGCCACTCGCCCAGGGCGTAGACGCGCAGCTGACCGTCATCCGCCAGCTGCAGCAGGTACAGGCTGAGCGGCAGCAGGGCCAGGGTGGCGAGCAGCGACAGCGTGCGCTTGAGGCGCTCGTGGGACGGCAGGATGAGCAGCAGCGCGCCGGCGAACAGCGGCAGCAGGATGGGCAGGATCGGCCAGTGACTCAAGACAGGCGCTCCTCATCCGGATGCCCCGGCTGCCCATCGACATGGTCGTTGCCCAGCTCGGCCAGGCCACGCAGGGCGAGGACCACGACGAAGGCGGTCATGGCGAAGCCGATGACGATGGCGGTCAGCACCAGCGCCTGCGGCAGCGGGTCGGCCGGATTGGCGCTCTGTCCGATCACCGCCACGTCGCCGCTCAGGCGGCCCATGGCGAAGAGGAACAGGTTGACCGCGTAGGACAGCAGGGTCAGGCCCAGCACCACCGGGAAGGTGCGCCCGCGCAGCAGCAGGTAGACGCCGCTGGCGCTGAGCACACCGAGGGTGACGGCAAACAGCGCTTCCATCAGTGAATCTCCTTGCTCGCGGCGGGCACCAGGCTGAGCTTGCCCAGACGGGTCAGCACCAGCTGGGTGGAACCCACCACCGTGAGATAGACGCCAAGGTCGAACAGCATGGCGGTGGCCAGTTCGAACTCACCCACCAGCGGCAGCTCGAAATGGCCGAAGGCGCTGGTCAGGAACGGCCGACCGAAGACCCAGCTACCCAGGCCGGTGAGCGTGGCGATCAGCACGCCGGCGCCCGCCATGCGCTGGTAATTGAGCGGCAGGCGCTGTTCGACCCAGGCCACGCCGCTGGCGATGTACTGCAGGGCCAGCGCCACGGCGGTGATCAGGCCGGCGATGAAACCGCCGCCCGGCAGGTTGTGCCCGCGCAGGAAGATGAACACCGAAATCAGCAGGGCCAGCGGCAGCAGCAGGCGCGACAGGGTCATCAGGATCAGCGGGTTCTTCGCCCAGGCCCAGCGCCGGCCCTGCGGATCGCAGGTCGGGTTGTGCAGGCGCAGGCCGTCGAGCATGGCCAGGATGCCCACTGCGGCTATGGCCAGCACGGTGATCTCGCCCAGGGTATCGAAGCCGCGGAAGTCCACCAGAATCACGTTGACCACGTTGGTGCCGCCGCCACCGCTGACGCTGTTGGCCAGGAAGAACGGAGCAAGCCCCGCATAGGGTCGGGTCAGCACCACATAGACCAGCAGCGCCACCATCACCCCGCAGCCGCCGGCCACCACGACATCGCGCAGGCCACGCAGGCTGGAACTCTCGCTCGGGGTGCGCGAAGGCAGGTAGAACAGCGCCAGCATCAGCAGGATGATGGTCACCACCTCGACCACCAGCTGGGTCAGTGCCAGGTCAGGCGCGGAGAAGCGGGCGAAGGCCAGCGCCACCAACATACCGCCGACGCCGAGGATCAGCAGCGCCACCAGGCGCTGGCGATGGAACACCGCAGTGAGCAGACCGCTCGCCGCCAGCACCAGCAGGCCGAGCGCGGTGATGCCATCCAGCGGGCTGAGGCCACGGCTGCCGGTCAGCTGCGGCAGCGGCACCAGGGCGCTGGCCACCAGCACCAGAGCAGCAATCAGCAGGAAGCTCAGGTAACGCTGCAGCGAACCGTTCTCCAGGCGCCCGGTCAGCCAGGTCGCCAGGCGCACCAGGTTCTGTACCTGGCGCTCGAAGATCATCCGCGCGTCCACTTCCGGCAGCCCGGCATACCAGCGGAACAGCGGCTGGCGGCCAACGTAGACGAGGATGCCGCCGACCAGCGCCACGCAGCTCATCGCCAGCGGCAGGTTGAAGCCGTGCCAGATCGCCAGGCTGTATTCGGGCAGCACGCCGCCAAGGCTGGCCTTCGCCGCCACCGCCAGCAGGGGGGCGACCGTATAGGCCGGCAGCATGCCGACCAGCAGGCAGAGGAACACCAGGATCTCCACCGGAATCTTCATGTAGCGCGGTGGCTCGTGCGGCGGGTACTTGGGCAGGTTGATCGGTTCGCCATTGAAGAACACGTCGTGGATGAAACGCAGCGAGTAGGCCACCGAGAACACCCCGGCGAGGGTCGCCGCCGCCGGAATGACCCAGCTGAAGCTGCCCAGCAGGTGTTGTTGCAGGGTCTCGCCGAAGAACATCTCCTTGCTCAGGAAGCCGTTTAGCAACGGCACGCCGGCCATTGCCGAAGACGCCACCATGGCCAGCACGGCAGTATGCGGCAGGTACTTCCACATGCCGTTGATGCGCCGCATGTCGCGACTGCCGGTCTCGTGGTCGATGATGCCGGCGGCCATGAACAGCGAGGCCTTGAAGGTGGCGTGGTTGATGATGTGGAACACCGCGGCGACGTTGGACAGCGGCGTGTTCAGCCCCAGCAGCAGCACGATCAGGCCCAGGTGGCTGATGGTGGAGAATGCCAGCAGGCCCTTGAGGTCGTGCTGGAACAACGCCATGCCGGCGCCGACCAGCAGGGTCGTCAGACCGGTGAGGCTGACCAGGTAGAACCACAGCTCGGAGTCGGCCAGCGCCGGATACAGGCGCGCCAGCAGGAACACCCCGGCCTTGACCATGGTCGCCGAGTGCAGATAGGCCGATACCGGCGTCGGCGCCGCCATCGCGTGGGGCAGCCAGAAATGGAAGGGGAACTGCGCCGACTTGGTAAACGCGCCCAGCAGCACCAGCACCAGTGCCACGGGGTACAGGGCATGGGCACGGATCTGCTCGCCCGCGGCCAGCACCACGCTGAGTTCGAAGCTGCCGACGATATGACCGATCAGCAGGATGCCGGCCAGCAGCGCCAGGCCGCCACCGCCGGTCACCGCCAGGGCCATGCGCGCGCCCTTGCGCGCGTCGCTGCGCGCGCCCCAGAAGCCGATCAGCAGGAACGACGACAGGCTGGTCAGCTCCCAGAAGGTCAGCAGCAACAGCAGGTTTTCCGACAGCACCACGCCGAGCATGGCGCCCATGAACAGCAACAGGTAGGCGAAGAAGCGGCCGATGGCCTCGCGCTCGGACAGGTAATAGCGCGCGTACAAAATCACCAGCAGGCCGATACCGAGGATCAGCAGGGCAAACAGCAGGGCCAGGCCATCCAGGCGCAGCGAGAGGTTGAAGCCGAGCTGCGTCAGCCAGGGCTGCGACACCAGCAGCAGCTCGCCGGCGAATACCCGTGGCGCCAGCCACAGCAGGATACTCAGCGCCAGCAGCGGTGACGCCGCGGTGGCCAGGCTGCAGGCCAGGCGCCCGTGACGCTCGAACAGAATGGGAAGCAAGGCGCCGAGGAACGGCAGTCCGACGATGAGCAGTAGCTCCATGAATCTCCCCTATCCTGACCCCGGCCTGACGGCCCGGGCAAATCGTCTATCTCCTCGCGCGGCAGAGCCTCGTTGGCGAAGGGCCTGCAGCGATTATCCATAGCTATCAGGACCAAGCCATAGATAAATTATTACATTATGCTCGCAGGAGAGCGCCTGTCCGAGGGCATTAGGCAGCATCGCAGCCCAAGCACCTGCCCTCGGCCCGGCGGCGCGGTGACGCCGGCCGAACGACCTGAAAGCCTGTGATTGGGACACGCGATCCGGGCGGTCAGCGACTGAGCTGCTTCTACCCGGTTGCATGACCGATAAGCCAAAGGCCCGGCACTGCCGGGCCCTTGCGGAGTCAGTGGGCGACGCGGCTGGTGCCGTCGACGGTCATGATGCGAACCCGCTCGCCAACCCGGAAGATCTCGTTCTCCTGCACGGCCTGGACATAGGCGCGCAGGCTGCCATCGTCCTCGCGCACGGTGATCTCCACGCCCTGGGTGCGGGTCAGCCCTTCCTCGGTGGCGGCGCCCAACAGGCCACCGGCCACCGCACCGATCACCGCCGCCACGGCCGAGCCACGGCCACCACCCACGCCGCTGCCGGCCACACCGCCGATGACAGCACCCGCGCCCGCGCCGATCGGGGTCTTGGTGCCCTCGATCTTCACCGGCCGCAGCATCTCGATGGTGCCCATGCGCACGGTCTGCACCTTGCGTGCCTCGTCACGACTGTAGGTATCGCCGGTCAGGCTCGAAGCACAACCGCCCAGAGCCAGGCTGAGGGCGACGACAGTGGCGGTGAACAGCTTGGAATTGCGCATCGGGTTATCTCCAGTTTGAGCGATGACCATTAGACCGCGAGCCCCGCCGAGTGTCACCCGCCAACGGCAGAAGCTGCCAACTCCGACAGTGTAGATGCGGGGTGCGACATCGGGCCCGCTATACACTCCGCTGATCCACGGGCAGGATCGGAGTAATCGTCTCGAGAAACCGCCATGGACTACTTCATAGTCGCCATCACCACCATCGCCGGCCTGTACTTCCACTGGTGGCTGTATGTGCGCATCCGCCGCTGGATGGAGCGCGATCTGGCGCTATCCATGGCGGCCGGCGACCCGGCCATGCAGGACTACATGCTCGAGCGCCTGGCCGAGGCCAAGACCCGCGGCATCCGCCGTGGCCAGCTGGAGGACTGGCTGCACCAGGCAGCCTGCGACTACCTGCAGCGGCGCAACTAGCCGCGCGCCAGGCGCCACAGCCGCGCCAGGTCGCAGGCGCGCGCCTGCAGCTCGGCCGCCGCGCCTGTCATGGCCTGTTCCAGGCTTTGCGGACCTGGGCTGAGGGCAAAGGCGGCGTCGATACCCGCCGCATAGAGGGCCTGGTAGTCCTCGCCCAGGCTGCCCGCCAGGGCCACCACCGGCACGCCTGCGGCGCGCGCGATGCGCGCCACGCCCACCGGGGTCTTGCCGTGCAGGCTCTGCGAATCGAGACGCCCCTCACCAGTGATCACCAGGTCAGCCCCCTCGACGGCATCGGCCAGGCCGGACAGCTCGGCCACCAGCTCGATGCCCGGGCGGAAACCCGCATGCAGGAACGCCCTGGCGGCAAAGCCCAGGCCACCGGCGGCGCCGACGCCCGGGTGACGGCTGTGATCCTCGCCCAGGGTGGCCGCGACTACCCGCGCGTAATGCTCCAGCGCGGCGTCGAGCTGCTCCACTTGCAGTGGATCGGCGCCCTTCTGCGGGCCGCACCCCCGCGATGCGCCCCGCGGACCGCAAAGGGGATTGTCGACATCGGCGGCGATCTCCAGCCGCGCCTGCAGCAGGCGCGGGTCCAGGCCGCCAACATCGATGCGCGCCAGCCGTGCCAGGGCCGCGCCGCCGGGCGGCAGTTCAACCTCCCGGGCATCGAGAAAGCGCACCCCCAAGGCCTGCAGCAAACCTGCACCGCCGTCATTGGTGGCGCTGCCGCCCAGGCCGAGGATGATGCGCGTGGCCCCGGCATCCAGAGCCGCGCGAATCAGTTCGCCGGTGCCCAGGCTGGTGGTGACGGTGGCATCACGACGGTCACGCGGCACATGGTGCAGGCCACTGGCGGACGCCATCTCGAGCACCGCCGTGCCCTCCCCCAGCCAGCCCCAGTGGGCCAGCACCGACTCACCCAGCGGCCCGCACACCCGGCATTCGCGACGCTCGCCGCCGGTGGCGGCCAGCACCGCGTCGACCGTGCCTTCGCCGCCGTCGGCCATCGGCCGCAGCAGCAGCTCGGCCTCGGGAAACACCTGGCGCCAGCCGCGGGCAATGGCGGCGGCCACCTCGGGGGCGGACAGACTCTCCTTGAAGGAGTCGGGAGCGATGACGATCTTCATAGGCAACCTTCGAGCGAAGCGGCGCCGACAGCGCCGCCGGGAATTACAGCAGAACCAGGCTGAGCAGCCAGACGGTGATGATGCCGGCCAGGCCCTGGATCAGGGTAGCGACCGTCTGCGCGCGATAGGCCACCGCCACCGGCATGCGACTGAACTGGGTTACCACCCAGAAGAAGCTGTCGTTGGCATGGGACACGGTCATGGCGCCCGCACCGATGGCCATCACGGTGAGCACGCGGCCCATCTCGCTGTCCAGGCCGAGCTGGCCGAGCATCGGTGCAACCAGCGCGGACGTGGTGACCAGGGCCACCGTGGTCGAACCCTGGGCGCTCTTCAGCGCGGCGGCCACCACGAACGGCATGAACAGGCCGATGCCCAGCGCCGACAGGGTGCTGCCCAGGTAGTCGCCCAGCGGCGTGACCTTGAGCACCGCGCCGAAGGCACCACCGGCACCGGTGATCAGCAGGATCGGCGCCGCCTGCACCAGCCCCTCGACCACGTGATCATGGAACTCCTTGCGCTTGTCCTGGCTCTTGAGCAGGCTGCAGGCCAGCGCCAGGCCGACCAGCAGTGCCACCACCGGCTGACCGAGGAAGGTCAGCACGGTGAGCACGAAGCCCTCGCCCAGCGGTTTGCTGGGGAACACCGCAATCGAGCCCAGGCAGATCAGCAGGATCGGCACGAAGATCGGCGCGAACGCCTGGAAGGCGCTGGGCAGCTTGCCGTAGCGTGCCTTCAGCGCGGCGAAGTCCTCGGCGGCCGGCAGCGGCAGGCCGTCGTCCTCCAGGGCGATGTCCTTGCCGATGAAGCGATTGGCCCACCACATGCCGGCCATGGCGGTGACGAAGGCCACCAGCAGGCCCACCGCGATCACCAGCCCCAGGCTGGCGTCCAGCCCCAGGTTGCCGGCGGCGGCGATCGGGCCGGGAGTCGGCGGCACGAAGGTGTGGGTGGCGTAGAGGCCGGTGGCCAGCGCCACGCTCATCGCCACCACGGAGACCTTCATGCGCGCGGCCAGGGCGTTCTTCAGCGAGTTGAGGATGACGTAGCCGGAGTCGCAGAACACCGGGATCGACACCAGGTAGCCGATGATCGACATGGTCAGGGTCGGGAAGCGCTCGCCGAGCAGCTTGATCACCGTTTCCGCCATGGTGATGGCCGCGCCACTGCGCTCGAGGATCACCCCGATGACGGTACCAAGCACGATGACGATGCCGATGTAGCCGAGGATGCTGCCGAATCCGCCGGTGATGGTCTTGACGATCTCGGCGCTGGGCAGCTGGTAGGCGAAGCCGGCGATGAAGGCAGCCGCCAGCAATGCCAGGAAGGGATGCAGTTTGAGACGGGTGGTGGACAGCACGATGAAGGCGATCAGCGCCACCAGGATCAGGACCAGAAGCATGGCCTATTCCTCATTGTTGTTATTAGGGAGGGCCATTGTGCGGCGGCATCCGGGACGACGTCCCTATGCGAACGCACCAGTCACGCGCGTGCTCGACCGACGATTACTGTGCAAGCGCACAGTCAGTCGTCCAACAGCTCCAGACCCAGGGTGAACAGCAGGCGCTGATCCCGGCGCGTCAGGTCCAGGCCACTGAGCTCGCCGATGCGCTCCAGGCGGTAGCGCAGCGTGTTGCGATGGATGCCCAGCTCGTCGGCACAGGCCTGCGGATGCCCGTCGTGCCGGCACCAGGCAAGCAGGGTCTGGCGCAACTGGCCCTGACTATCCTGCGCCAGCACCCGGCGCAGCGGAGCCAGCCAGCGCTGCACGGACCAGTCCTGACGGCGCCCATGCAAAAACGCCTGCAGGCGGTGATCCGGCAGGCGCAGCACACGCAGTTCAGGCTGCCGCGACCTGGCATAGGCATGCAGATCACGCAGGGCCAGGGCCGCTTCGCGCAGATCGGCAAAGCCGTGCAGCTCATCGCTGCACAGCAGGCGCTGCACCCCCAGCCCACGGCTGTCCAGCTGCGCCAGCCAGGCCGCATCGCGACCACTCTGGTAGGGCCGGCACAGCAGCAGCTGACGCACGCCGAACGGGCCGCATTGCTCGGCCTTGCCCGCCAGAGCGCTCAGCGCGCGGGCCTGGTCGCCCTCCTCGGCCAGCTCCAGCAGCACCAGTTGGCGCGGCCAGGCCAGTTGCAGGCCGATACGTTCCGCCTCGGCCTGCAACTGGGTCAGGTTAATGCTGCTATCGGCAATCTGGCGCAGCCAGGTTTCCAGCTGGTGCCGCTGCCAATGCCGCTCGGCCTGCAGCTGGCGCTGTTCGACCAGCATCTCGGCGGCCATGCGCACCAGCTCGGCGTAGGGCCGCACGGTATCCGGCGCGCCGGTGATGCCGAGCACGCCAATCAGCTGATCGGCATGCAGCAAGGGCAGGTTCACCCCGGGGCGCACGCCACGCAGACAGGCGGCAGCCTGTTCGTCGATTTCCACCACCCGGCGGTTGGCCAGCACCAGCTGCGCCCCCTCATGGCGGGTATGCAGCCGAGCCGGGTCACCGCTACCGATGATCATGCCCTGTGCATCCATCACATTGATGTTGTGCGGCAGGATGGCCATGGCGCGGTCGACGATGTGCTGCGCCAGGGCGGAATCGAGCTCAAGCATGCAGCAGGCGTGGCATCAGGGCGCCAGGCGTTCGCGCAGCCAGGCGTCACCCTGCAGGCGATAGTTGAGGCGATCGTGCAGGCGGCTGGAGCGCCCCTGCCAGAACTCGATGCGCTCGGCCAGCAGGCGATAGCCACCCCAGTGCGGCGGGCACTCCGGGGCACGATCGAGGAAGCGCCGCTCGGTGTCGGCCAGCAATTGCTGCAGCTCCTCGCGATCCTTGATCACCCGGCTCTGCGGCGATGCCCAGGCGCCCAGGCGGCTGCCCAGCGGGCGCACCTGGAAGTAGGCATCCGACTCCTGCGCCGAGACTCTCTCCACCCGCCCTTCGATGCGCACCTGGCGCTCCAGGCTGGGCCAGAAGAAGGTCATGGCGGCGAAGGGCCGTGCGGCCAGCTGCTGGCCCTTGGCGCTGTCGTAGTTGCTGAAGAAGGTGAAGCCGCGCTCGTCCAGGCCCTTGAGCAGCAACACCCGGCAATGCGGGCGCCCCTCCTCGTCGACCGTGGCCAGGGTCATGGCGTTGGGCTCGACCGGCAGCTGCTCGGTCTTGACCGCGTCGTCGAACCAGCGACGGAACAGGGCGAAAGGTTCGGCCGGGGCCTGGGCTTCGTCGAGTCCGTCGCGGGTGTAGTCGCGACGCATGTCGGCAAGGGTCTGGGTCATGCGCACATCCTCTTCCAGTGATGTCGCGAGCTTACTGGGCCTTGTCCTTTTTCTTTTGATCTGCGGCAACCTGGGCCACCGGCAGATTGGCGGCGCCCACCGGAGCCGGCTGGTTGTACTTGGCCAGCAGCGCCACCAGGGTCGGCTTCGGCGTCAGGACGATCTCCACGCGGCGGTTCAGGGCACGACCGGCATTGCTGTCGTTGGCCGCGCGCGGCATGTCCGAGCCGACCCCCTTGAGCAGCAGGCGATCACGCTGCAGACCGCTCAGGCGGAAGATCGAGGCGACAGCCTTGGCGCGGTCCTCACTGAGCTTGAAGTTGGCGTCCAGCTCGCCGCGGCTGTCGGCATGGCCGAGGATCAGCACGCCGGTGCGCGGGTCCTTCTCGAGGATCTTGGCCACCTTGGTGAACGGGCCGAGCACGGCCGGCATCAGCATGCTCGGGCGGTCCGGGTTGAACGAGCTGTCCACCGGAGCGG